>Ga0213863_10001452_pt1 | contig 17211 bp, 11 predicted proteins | sample PICome_8_FD_160128 | JGI IMG/M metagenome (GOLD analysis project Ga0213863, IMG submission 160128) | Coastal seawater microbial communities near Pivers Island, North Carolina, United States - PICO497 | ecosystem: Environmental > Aquatic > Marine > Coastal | place: USA: North Carolina... | reverse complement strand
CACAGCATTTCGGCTTCGAAAAATCCTGCCTCTGGCAGCATACGCGAGGTGGACGTTCCAATGAAAATGGAAAACGAATCGACCGACGCTTCGTCAACCCGATGCTTGAATTCAACGGAAAAGAAAAAGATTTCACTTCAGGGGAATACGGGCCCCAGGTCTGTACCGATTTCGTTTGTGACTTTATCGACGAAAATAAGAAAAAGCCCTTCCTTGTCTACTATCCGATGATCCTTACCCATTGTCCGTTTGACCCCACACCCGATTCCACCGATTGGGATCCGAAGAGACTTGGTTCGACAACCTACAAAGGAGACAAGAATGATCCACAACGCCACTTCATCGACATGGTAAATTTCGCCGATAAAATGGTTGGGCAAATCATCAAGCAACTCGAAACTTCAGGGGTTCGTGAAAACACCATCCTCATCTTCACTGGAGATAATGGAACCGACAAACCCATCGTTACACCCTGGAAAGGTACGGAAGTCGTCGGAGGTAAAGGTTCCATGACTGATGCGGGTACGCGTGTTCCCCTAATTGTTAACTGGCCGGCAGGTATTAAGAAACCCGGTCGGGTAAGTGACGAACTTGTTGAGTTCTCGGACATGATGCCCACCCTTTGTGAAATCTCCGGTGCAGTCCTGCCAAAAAATCACCCTGCCGATGGGGCCAGTATCGTTCCTGCCCTTCAAAATAAAAAAGAATTACGAAAAAAGGATTGGATTTATATTTGGTACCGGGATCAGGTTATGGTCCGTAATAAAAAGTATTCGCTTCTGGCCAAGCAAGATGGAAGCAATGCCAAGCTCACTCGATACAAAGGTCAGTTTAATGGGAAAGAATTGACCGATCAAAAAATGAATAAAACTGAACGCAAAATCAAAGAGGAATTTGAAGGCATCCTTGCTGAGATGGCTAAGACCCGGCTTTCCACTGCCAGTAAGGAAGGTAAAGCTATGGGACTTAAAAATAAGTCTAATCGGTAGGCTTTCATTGCCGATGAAGACTATTTCTTTCCTTAGCCTGCTTCTATTTACTCTAAATTTAGGGTGGTCAGAAACGGACCACACACGGCCTAACTTCATTCTGATCATGGTCGATGATATGGGCTATTCTGACATCGGTTGCTACGGTGGGGAGGTCCAGACTCCCAACCTTGATCAACTCGCTAAGAACGGGCTCCGTTTCACCCAGTTCTACAACACGGCCAAGTGTCATACCACCCGGGCCGAACTTCTCACCGGCAATTACGCCTACTCGATCGGCGATCACAATATGGAGCACGGGGCTACTTTTGGAGAAGTACTCCGACCGATTGGTTATCGTACCCTGATATCAGGAAAGTGGCATCAGGTGCCTCTCCCCACCACCCGTGGCTTTGATCGCTACTACGGACTGGCCGATGGATGCAGTAACTTCTTCAACCCCGGCGTCAAAGCACGTCCAGGGGAGGGCCTTCCGGGAAGAAAACGATCATCCCTAAGGCGTTGGGCTATTGAAGACAAAGTGATCATGGGATACACCAGCCCGGACAAAAAGTTTTATCATACGGATGCCTTCACTGATTACGCAATCGACCGCCTCGACGAGTACAAGAACGAAGATAGCCCCTTTGTTCTCTACTTACCCTACACCGCACCCCACTACCCTCTTCATGCCTGGCCTGAAGATATCGCCAAGTACCGGGGGAAATACAAAATCGGATGGGATAAGATTCGTGAGCAACGTTTCAAACGGATGAATGAGATAGGAATCATCGGCCCAAATCACAAGCTCACTCCAAGGGCTTCCAAAGCATGGGATGACTTAACAGACGAGCAAAAAGATGCCGAGGATCTGAAGATGGCAGTCTACGCCGCCATGATCGACCGGGTCGACCAGAACCTCGGTCGTCTCTTCGCCAAGGTCAGGGAGTTAGGTAAGTGGGACAATACCCTGATCATGTTCCTGGCCGATAACGGAGCCTGCCCCGAACAACCCAATACCACGCCCGATATTCCTCCCGGACCGGTTGAGAGCTATCGTACCATTTCCGTTGGCTGGGCCAATGCAAGTAATACTCCCTACCGCAAATTCAAGTCAACCGATTACGAAGGAGGCATCCGTACGCCTTTTATTGCTCATTGGCCGGGTGTCATCAAACCGGGAATGACCAATCAGGTCGGCCACATCATCGATGTACCTGCGACCTTTCGGGACATCACTGGGGCGAAGTATCCCAAAGAAATTCTGGGTAAGAAGACCAAACCTCCGCTTGGCAAATCCCTAATCCCGATATTCAAGGGTAAAGAGCGCAAACCCCACAAGGAAATCTACTGGCGATTCAACCGGGCGAATGCAGTTCGCCAAGGCGAGCTCAAAGTAGTTCGAGCAGGAAAAAGCTGGGAACTCTATGACCTCAAGGCAGACCCAACCGAAACAAAAAACCTGGCCAAAGAAAGACCCAAGAAGACCGCTGAGCTGGCTCAAATGTGGGAAGATTGGAACGAAGACTGTAAAATAAGGCCTAAATAAAAAGATATGAAACTTAAATACTTCATCCTTCTGTTGGCCTTCTCTTCCAATCTTTTTTCTGTATTTGAAAAACCAAATATTGTAATCCTCTACGCCGACGATATGGGAGTGGCCGATGTTTCCTACGGTGATCCGAAGGCCAAGATTCAGACCCCACATTTGGACAAGTTAGCATCGCAGGGTATGACCTTCACCGATGGGCATAGTTCCTCCGGTATTTGCACACCAAGCCGGTTCGCCTTGTTGACTGGACAACATCACTGGCGACGTTTCCATGGGATCGTCGGTGCCTTTGGCGGAACGGTCTTCGAACCCGATGAATTTACCATTGCAAAGATGTTCAAGAAAAAGGGATACCGTACCGGCTGTTTTGGAAAATGGCATCTCGGCTGGGATTTTGATGCCATTCGGAAACCGGGTGCCAAGAAAGGAGATCCACGGGCCGGGTCCTATGACTGGACCCAAAGGTTTCCGGATGGTCCACTCGATCAGGGGTTTGATTATTACTTCGGAGACGGAACGATCAACTTCCCCCCCTACTGCTGGATCGAGGGGGACCGCTTCGTCACCATCCCAACTAAGCCCGTTATCAAGTCCAAGCCCCTTGCGGGTGGCGGTAGCTTCCGTGCAGGACCGATGGCCGAAAGTTGGAACCCTTACGACATCCTGCCCACTATTACTCAAAAGACCGTGAACTGGATTTCCAAACAAAAGAAAGATCAACCCTTTTTTGCTTACCTTGCCTTCAACTCCCCCCACTACCCGATCGTTCCCAATAAAGAATTTCATGGAAAATCTAAAGCTGGGTATTATGGAGACTTCGTCATCGAAACCGATGCCATGGTGGGCAGAGTATTGAAAGCTCTTGAAAAACATGGGTTCGCTGAAAACACTTTGGTTATTTTCTCCGCTGACAACGGGCCGGAAACTCATGCCTTTGAACGACTGGAAAAATTCGACCAATGGAGTTCAGGCAAGTATCGTGGCGTCAAGCGCGATGTCTACGAGGGAGGACACCGGGTTCCTTTCCTTGTGCGCTGGCCTGGAAAAGTTAAACCAGGTAGCGTTTCTGATGAAGTGGTCAGCCAAGTCGACTTAGCTGCTACCTTTGCTAAGATCATAGATTATCCGCTTGAGAAAAAAGAAGCGATTGACAGTTACAACCTTCTCCCAGTCCTCGAAGGGAAGAAATACGCAAAACCTCTAAGGGTTGCCACCGTCCAGAACACTTCACCGAAAAAGTTTGCTCTTCGGCAAGAAGACTGGGTGTTGATTGATGCAGCTAGCGGTGCCGCTAGAAAGGAACAGAAGGACTACCTGGATCATTTCGGATTGGAGCCTTATGGGAAAGGAAACCAAGGGCTCCTTTTCAACCTCAAAAATGATCCACGCCAGTCTGAAAATCTTTACAACAAGTATCCCGATCGCGTTCAAAAAATGAGGGCTCTCCTTCAAGAATATCTGGATGGAAAACCCTGTGCTCCAAGAAAGAAATAATTAGAAAAATTCAAATGTATATTAAAATTACCTTTCTTTTTTTAGTAGGCTTATTTTGCTTGAAATTAGTGGGGCAAGAATCAAACCCAATCACAATCGAACATGTAAAAGGGAGGTACTGGCTGGCAAAGCCCGGTGGAAAATTATTTTTCGCCCACGGAATTACTCACGCCCGCAACCTACAAGGCCAACAGGAATTAAATCAATTCTCCAAAGCCTGTAAGGAGATTGGGTTTAATGCTTATGGATACGGTTGCCCGGAAGGTTTACGCAACGACATGCCTTTCGTGGAAAGTTGGAATCACTTGGTTCCCATGTCCTACTATCGTGAAAAAGGGGCCGTTCAATTTGTCGACATCTTTGATCCAAAGGAACAAGCCAAACTCATTAGTGGCATTAAATTTTTTTGTCTCCGCAGTCGCAATAATCCAAATACCATTGGCTATTGTTGGACCGATTTGGGTTCGTGGCCGTTGGAAAATCCTTCGGGTAAAAACTGGGTCGATTTTATCCGCAAGCTTCCTAAGGATTCATATGGTCAGCAAGCATATCGTAAGTTTGTTTCTTCCTGGAAAGGAAAAACCGGTAAAATTCAAGATCTCGCTTTCCTTCGGTTGATCGCCAGGGAGTATTTTCGAATCGTAGGTACAACCCAGCGAAAATACACTCCAGATCACTTGGTCTTTGGGGAACGTTTTGCCTTTAATACCCTCGTACCCGAAGTCTTTGAGGAAATGCTTCCTTATGTCGATGCCATCGCCATCCAACCCCCGTTTCAGTCCCATTTTCCCAAGGAAAAGTTCGAGGAAATTTACAAGCTTAGTAGTAAACCCATCCTGATTTGTGACTTTGCCGTACGCTTTTTAGACGGAGATAAAAATATCAGTGGGTGGAAACCGGAACCCAATTCAATTGCCGGTGGTAAAGCCTATGCTCAGTACATCAAGCAGGCATTCGATACAGGTTATATTGTTGGTTCATTTTGGTGCAACCCTTTGGATTCTAGGCGAGGATTTGGAAACACTGGAATAAAGCAGGGCTTTTTCGGGGAAAAATTCAGCGAACGAACCGGATTGCATGACTCAGTCCGTGAACTTGCTGGTTGGATCAATCAAAGGACACCAGCGAGACCGTAAGATTTTTAGATTATTCTCTTACGCAGTTCACGAAGAATACCTAGGTATTCTTTTTTTACTACTTTCTCCGCTTGGTCAAAGGAGATGACTACCCTTTTCCGTTCCTTTTTTTCGGGAAAACTATTTAAGATCTTTTTTACTCTCATCGAATAGATCCTAATTCTCTTTCCATTTTCTGAAGATTTGAAGTCATAGTGCTTGTAGTTTAAAGAGCCCTGCAAACCTGCTTCTTCAAAAGCTTCTCTTTTTGCCTGGATTCGATCGGAACGTTTTTTCGCTCGATTTCCTTTCGGCAATATCCAGGACTCTCCTTTACGGCTAGTAACAAGGACAACTTTACCGGTTTCTGTGTAGGCAAAAACTCCGACTTGATAGTCTTTGTTCTCTTCGAGTACCAATCTTTGATGATTTTTCTGTATTTTTAGCATAATTATTTTTTGTTTTTGAGAAGCCCCACCACGAGATCCTCGATAATTTGCTGAACGCTTGTATCCTTCTTCACCGCATAAATCTTCAGTTTTTTTAAAACTGACTCCTCAAGACGCAAAGATGTGTTCTTGCGTTTTGACTTCTTATTACGGGGTTTAGAAGGCATAAAGAAAACATTATATATTGACGTCATAAAGTCAAGAAGTAAAGAATTCAAAATTCTCAAAGGTGCCTCATTCATAAAGAGTAAGGCTTCAATTATTGACAGTATCCAACCAAATAAACAAAGTATATAAGTTTCATTCTGCTGTGTGAAAATCTTAATACCAAATCTTCTGACTTTCTTTTTGCTTGGTACCATCTCCCCCTTGCCTTTTGTTTCAAGTGCCCGGACTTTTGTGGTCTCCCCGAAAGGAAATGATGCGAACAAGGGAACCTTGGAGGAACCCCTTCGGACCATATCATCGGGTGCCAGACGAGCGAATCCCGGAGATATTGTCTTTGTTCTCGAGGGAACTTATCGGGAGCGTATTACCCCAATGCGAGGCGGGGAAAAAGGGAAGCCGGTGATTTACCGAGCGGAACCCGGAAAAAGAGTCTACATAAAAGGTTCGGAAATTTGGAAGCCTATATGGAAAAAGGAAGGGAATGGCATTTATTCTGCAGAACCAGCAGATGATCTGTTCAATGACCGAAGTGGGGAGTATTTGGATGGTCACAACCCCTTCATGGTCGAACTTGCCTCCACCCCCTATCAAAGGGAGGGAAGAAAAGAAGAGCGCCGTCGCCAGGCAGGCGATCAGAGAATTCATCATGCGGACAAGCGGATCATATTCACCTGCGGACAGATCTTCGTTGAGGGTAAACCTTTTCAAGAAGTTCCCCTCCAACAGGAATTAATTCCGGGGACATGGTGGTACCGTAAAGCTCAGAACCGAGTCTACATTCATTTTGACAAGCTTGATCCCAGTAACCTCAAGGTTGAGATTACCACCAGAAGACGTCTCTTTGCTCCTGTTCAAAGGGGTTTGGGGTACATCACCGTGGAAGGATTTATTTTCGAACACTGTGGAAACCAATACCCCACCGACTTTTGGATCCAAGACGAAAACGCCCAGAAAGGAGCGGTTGGTACTGAAGCGGGGCACCACTGGATTATAAGACGAAATGTCATTCGATATTGTAAAACATTTGCCATTGATTGCGGTCGGGTAGATCAACACTCCCCCACTCTATCGACCTCATTCGACAACCTGATTGAAAAAAATTACATTATCGATAACGGATCTGCCGGAATCCTGAGCTACGGATCACGCGATCTTACCCTTCGGGGAAATGTAATCCTTCGAAATAATTACTTGAAATTCTCGGGGGTTAAACGATGGGAACAGGGGGGGATTAAATGCCATAAAATGGAAAATGGACTGATTGAGGGAAACTACATTGCTTACAATCACCATTCTCCTGGGATTTGGCTAGATAATGAGTTTCCCAATAGCCGAATTTCGCGAAATGTCATTCATGACAACGGGACCCAGGGCCTTTTCCTGGAAATGAGTGATTATGATTTCGACAGCATTCTAATTGATCAAAACCTTATTTTCTCTAATGCCGAAAGTGCGGTCTATATTCACGACGCATCCGGAGCCACTTTTGCCAACAATATATTAGTTTCCAAGCCGACCCAGGATTCAAATAACAGAGCCATTCAGATCAAGCAGGTGTCCAAAAGAACCAGGAGCCAAAAGCATTCTTTTTTCAACAATTTGATTATAGGTAATTGCCCGAATATCGAGGTGAACTACCCGGCATTTAAAGGGGGCCCACAAAAATTCGACCACAACCTTTACGGTGTCGAGATGAAGGAACGCAATTTTGTGATCAATGCCTTTAGTGATCACCCCACTCCCTGGTCCAGTGAAGCATTCAGAAGTAGGATTCTAAAAGATTTAAAATTAAAAAAGATGCCCTCTTCCTTCCTAGAAAGCGAAAAAAGAATCGCCCTGAATTTTCAGGAATGGAAAAAATTCTGGAATCATCACCAATTGAAGAATGACCAAAAAAGCCAGCTCGTTTCTAATATAACCATCGGTTACGAAGCCAATTCTCATGTCCTCACAATTGAACATTCAGCCGGTCCCCAAATAGGGGACAAGTACAAAGCCAAGGCAGAGAAAAGTTTGATTTTTGATTGTATCAAAGAAACATTTTTTGAAGATCCACCCGGACCTTTCACCCATGCTATGTTACCCCAAGAAAGTTTTAATGCCTGGAATGGCTTACCCCATTTTTCTGAGGGCGATCTACCCAAGAGAGAGTGGACCTTGCTTGAAGGAGATTGAAAATAATATCTTCTTTTTAAATCAATCGTAAGAAGGATGCATTTGTAAACAAGTAAGAATAATGAAACTAAAATGTGAGTGTATTTTTCCTCTTTTAATTTTCCTTCTATTTTCGATCTCGGTGGATGCACAAAGAATCTCCTCAATGCCTAACCTTGTAATCCTGCTCGCCGATGACTTGGGATACGGAGAACTAGGATGCCAGGGAAACCAGGAAATTCCCACCCCGCATATTGATGCCATTGGAGAAAAAGGGGTCCGGTTTACTCAGGGCTATGTCACCGCCCCGAATTGTAGCCCTTCTCGAGCGGGCCTTCTTACCGGTAAGTATGGAACCCGCTTCGGCCATGAATTCAACCCCACAGGTGCCAAAAATGAAGAACCTGGTTTCGGACTTCCACTTTCTCAAAAAACAATCGCTGACTCCCTCTCCCTCGCAGGCTATGTAAACGGAATAATTGGTAAATGGCACCTCGGTGGAACCGCTCCCTATCATCCCTTCCGTCGTGGATTTGATGAGTTTTTTGGGTTTACCCATGAAGGACATTATTTCGTCCCCGAGCCATGGAAGGGAACGACCACCTGGTTAAGGCGGAAAGTCCTCCCCGGCGGTGGACAAGGAATCAGAACTTTTGGCAAGGTGATCTACTCCACCCACTTAGGCAACGAGCCCGACTACGACGCCAACAACCCAATCGTTCGGGGAAGTCAGCCGGTACAGGAGAAAGAATACTTCACGGATGCCATCACCCGGGAATCCGTTGACTTTATTGACCGGCATGCGGACAAACCTTTTTTCTTATTCGTTTCCTACAACGCCGTGCATAGTCCACTCCAGGCCGCCGACAAGTATATGAAAAAGTTCGAACATATAGGAGATATACAAAGGCGAATCTTTGCAGCTATGCTGGCGAACCTGGACGACAGTGTCGGTGATATCATGAAAAAATTAGCAAAAGAAGATCTGGAAAACAATACCCTTGTATTCTTTCTAAGTGACAATGGCGGCCCAACCAAGGAACTCACCAGTAGCAACCTTCCTTTGCGGGGCGGAAAAGGACAAATGTATGAGGGTGGTATTCGGGTTCCTTTTTTATTCCAGTGGCCCGGCAAGGTGCCTGCTGGAAAAACCTATGATCGACCAGTTTTGAGCACGGATATTTTTGCCACCATTCATGCGGCTGCAGGGGTAGCAAAACCAAAAGGTGAATACATCGAATCCTATGACCTTCTTCCTTACCTCACAGGAAAGTACCAGGAAGATCCTCACGAATGGCTTTTTTGGAGACAAAGCCATAAAACTGCCTTCCGCGTGGGCGACATGAAAATCCTCAGGCAATCACCGAAAAAATGGGAACTATATGATCTTGGCAAGGACCCCGCAGAGACCAAGGACTTAATCCAGGACCAGCCGAAACAATTTAATTTACTTTTCGATGGGTGGGAAAAAATCAACGGCAACATGGTAGATCCACATTTTAGATAAATTTGGGAGACCATACTTCCTTTTGATTTCTACAGCAAAAAAGCAATGTGACCTTGGTTTTCATCCTCTTTTAGCATAGAATATATCTTTTATGTTATTAAAAAAGAAAATAGAAAGGCGTAGATTTTTGCACGGGTTGGGTGGCTCCATGCTCGCTCTTCCCCTGCTTGAAATAAATGCTTTCAGTCCATCTTTAACTCCGCCTAAGCGAATATCCGCAACCGGGATTTTCTATGGCTTTGTCCCGGAAAATTTTCATCCTGTTGAAACGGGTTCCCACTACACCACGCCTGAACTGCTCAAGCCACTGGATTCCTATCGGCAAGATTACACTGTTTTTTCCGGCTTGGATCACAACCTTAGCGGTGGACATAATGCAACCAAGTTTTTTCTTTCCGGGATTCCCACCAATCAATCCAAGGGGTTTGCCGAGGCCAATATTTCCATGGATCAGAAAGCGGCTGATTTCGTCGGGAAACAAACCAGGTACTCATCCTTGACCCTGGATGCAGATCGGGGCAACGAACACTCCCTTGCATGGACTCGGAATGGCAATGCCATCCAACCTGTAAGAAGCCTTGAAAAATTGTACCACCTTCTTTTTCGAAAGGAGAACTCATCTGATCGAAACCAGACCGCACGCACCCTTGCCGACAAAAAATCCATCCTCGACCTTGCCAAGCTCCAAGCCGATGACTTTAGAAAAAGCCTAGGAACCGAGGATACCCAGAAACTGGACCAGTATTTCACTTCCGTTCGTGAATTCGAAAAACGGATCGACCAGTCAAGCCTCTGGCTGGATCAAGAAAAACCCGATACTGACTACACTTTACCCACGGGTGCCGACTCCCTGACTCTGCATGACCGCACCCCCCTCTTTTATGATTTAATTACCCTTGCTCTTCAAACGGATTCAACCCGGGTGATTAGTTTGGCATTCACAAATTTGGGAAAAGAAAATGGAGGTATTCCAGGGGTCACCCAAGGATATCATACCCTGTCCCATCATGGTCAGGTACCCGATGCCATTGATGAGCTTTCACTGATTGAGACCTTTCATGTATCTCAATTCTCACGCTTCCTCGGTAAACTGAAGGATATTAAAGAACCCAATGGAGCCACTTTACTGGACAACACCATGGCACTTCTGGGAAGTGGAATGAGCAATGCCAATTCTCACAGTAACCGTGACTTACCCATTCTTCTTGCAGGTGGCGGCTTCAAACATGGGCAGCACATGCATTTTGCCCGTTCCGGTAAGCAATCCACCCCGCTTTGCAACCTGTACCTTTCCATGTTGCAGAATTTCGGGATGGAAGTGGATCAATACAACACATCATCTGGCACGCTAACCGGGCTTGAGAAGATCACCTGATTTCGATCCATGTCACAGGACATGCCTCCAACCATAATTGCCATTGCCCTGTTTTTCTTTGCAGGCACTGGCAATGCGATGGAGAAGTTTGTCGAGCTGGATAATTCGGTCTATCAATTCACCCAAGATTATTGCATTAAATGCCATGGTCCGGAAAAACAAAAAGGGGATCGTGCTTTTCATCAAATTTCCAAACTAATCTCCGGGAAACAAGTGGTTGATCTCGCAGATGATGAAACCGTTCATCTTCTGCATGATCTCCTCGATCAACTCAATTTGGGTGAGATGCCGCCCAAGAAAGAGGGCGTAGCTCAACCAAAACCTGATGAGACCAAGCGGGTTATTGGCTGGTTGACAAAAACGCTGCTCGAACTGGAGAAGCAAAAGGGGCCAAAACAAACCGTTCTTCGTAGATTAAATCGCAGGGAATACCGTAATACGATGCGGGACTTACTCGGCTTGCAGGACTTAGCTTTTGACTTTACCGAAAATTTCCCGACTGATGAAAAAAATCATGGTTTTACCAATGTGGGGGATGCACTCAGTCTTTCAGATCAACATCTGAATGCTTACCTCGAGGCGGCTGATCGCTACCTTAGAATGGCGTTTCGCTTCGAAGAAAGCACTCCTTTTAAGAGCGAAGTTATCAAGCCAAATGAATGGGGATATCCCAGCAGACAGGGCAAAACCCCATGGATGTACCGGGTATACAAACCCAACCAATACCTTGATTTTGCCGCCGGTAAAAAACAGATATCTGATCATTTCGATTTGGGTACTTTTCCCCATGACTGGTACAGGAAAACCAAGGGGATTCAAACCCCGGGTTATTATAAAATCATAGTAACCGCTGAGGCGGTAAACCGCTTAACCCATCCGTACGATCCAAAGATGATTCCTACGAACCTGAAACCTCCGATGCAGTTAGCTCTATTTGTTTCAAGGGGAAACAAAGGTTTAGCTTCCGATTCAGAAAAATCACGGTCCAAAATTGGCCTCTGGGATTTGGCAGATCATCAACCTGAAAAATTTGAAGTTACCGTATGGTTAGACAAATCAGATGCTCCCTTTCTCAATTGGGATAACGGACCAGGACCCTCTGATTATTGGATGCGTGACATTTGTGAAAAGTATCACACCGACATTGAATTTCGGGGAAAGCAGGGATTTCATGCCTGGCATATTATTGGTAAAGACCTAGTGCCTGGGCGGGTCGTTTCTGATGTATGGAAAGGACCTGTGGTCAGGTTACATGAGTTCCGCATTAATGGCCCCCTCCCTATCACCTACCAAAGCAAAGCCCAACAGGTTTTCCTGAATGGTGAACGGGACCTGTCCAAAGTAGATTTGGGCATTGCTTTCTCTCGTTTTGCCAGGCGGGCATTTCGACGCCCAGTCACCGGGCTTGAGATCGAACCCTATTTGGAAATCGAAAAAAATGCCCGGCAAAATTTAGGCCGTAACCGTCAGGAGGCTTTCTTCATCGCACTCAAAGCCATGTTGGTATCCCCAGACTTCCTCTACTTAAAAGAAGAAAAATCAGAATCCGGTAAATTGGCCCCTTTCGAAATTGCCAACCGTCTTTCCCATTTCCTTTGGTCATCATTGCCCGATCACTCCCTATTTCAGAAGGCCAAAGAAAATAAGCTTAAGCATCCACAGGCAATGAAGCATGAAATCATGAGGCTTTTGGATGATCCTAAGAGTGAATCCTTTGTCCATGGATTTGCTGAGTCTTGGCTTCGTCTGGATAAACTCGGTACCATGCCTCCAGCCTCTCAAAAATTTCACGAGTATTATCGTTATGGATTAAAAGATGCCATGCTCGAGGAAACCCACCAGTTCTTAGCCCACGCTATGGAGAAAAATGTGCCCATAACAGACTTCATCCAGTCAGGTTATGGATTTATTAATCAGGATCTGGCCCGTCACTATGGAATCGAAGGAGTCGAAGGGGTTCATTTCCGAAAAGTATCTTTTCCGGAGAACAGCATGCGGGGTGGACTTATTGGACAGGCAAGTATCCTCACCCTCACCGCAAACGGGGTGGATACTTCCCCGGTGATTCGGGGAATTTGGGTTTTGGAAAGTATACTTGGTACGCCCCCTTCTCCGCCCCCACCCGATGTCGAACCGATTAATCCGGATGTGCGCGGAGCCAAAACCGTAAAACAATTACTCGAAATGCACCGCTCCGTTCAAGCCTGCGCGGATTGTCACGCGAAGATCGACCCCTTGGGCTTTCCCCTTGAGTATTTTGACCCAGTCGGTGGTTACCGTCCCACTTATTATCGTTCACGACTTTGGAAAAATAGCACTCAAACCACCCAACGCTTTCCAGCCAAGCCCATTGATGGGTCCTCAACCCTGAGCTCCGGAGAAAAAATATACGGACCTAGAACCTTGAAAACTGCCCTGCTTTCCCGAAAAAATTTACTGGCCCAAAACATTGCTGAAAAACTGATCATTTATGCAACGGGTAGAATGATTACCCTGCAAGACAAGCAGGAAGCTGAAGCCATTGCCCATTCCATCCTCTCCGAAAAATTAGGTTTTCGAGACCTGATCATAAAAATTGCCTCCAGCCAAGCCTTTGCCCGAAAATAAATAGCCTCCCTTTGCTGTCGACCTATCTCCCTCCCTTAACTAAAGGAAAACCTTTAGTCTTCCCATGAAAAAAATATTTCTCCTCTTTGTTTGCCTTGCCAGTTCTTTATTTGGCAAGGATACCTTCACGCCAATTACTGACCCCGCAAAACTCCCCAAAAATGCAATTGCTCTTTGGGAGGACTACGATGCCCGGACTGAAGATCTCGAAGTGGAAATCATTGAGGAATGGAAAACGGAGGAAGTCACCACCCGTTACCTGACCTACAAGGTTGGCCGATTCAAGGGAACCGATTCCCGGGTAGCCGCCTATTATTCATTTCCGAATAAACCTGGAAAGCATCCCGCTTTTGTATGGACCCACGGAGGCGGGCAACGTGCCGAACGCAACCGAAGCGTGTATTTTGCAAAACAAGGATTTGCAAACATCGATGTCAATTGGTTGGGGCGCCCGGTGAAGGAAGAAATGGAAGCCAATACCGACTGGGGGAAAGTGGATCCCACCCAGGGTCCACGCTTTTATTCCAAAGCGTTACGCAAGGGCTGGAAAGTCAACCTGCAACCCGATGAATTTTCGATCGATCCGATTCCCAGCCCCCGTAACTCCAATTGGATTCTTCTTTCGATGGCAGGCCGGCGGGCGATTACTTTCCTGGAGAAGCAACCCGAGGTTAATCCCGACAGAATCGGATTCACCGGCTTTTCCATGGGGGGCATGATCACTGCCCTCACCGCAACCGACTCCCGGCTCAAGGCGGTCGCTCCATTTGTCGGTGGAACTGGATTTAAATATGTGGATTTCCCGGGTGGAATTGTCGGGAGCAGTAAACGTCCTCAATTTCAAAACCTTGAAATGTACAAAGATGCCATTGATCCGGAAGCTTATTGGCCTCGTGTAAAATGTCCGGTCGCCTTCATCACTTCATCCAACGACTTTCATTCCACCTTTGAAAGAATTTACCGATCGATGGATTTGCTTCCCCATGACGACTGGAGAGTATCTTCCAATGTTCACTATAACCATGGTGTCGGACCGGAAGAATGGGCCCTACTTAACCTGTGGTTCAAGAAATATTTGGGGGATGAAAAGGTTTTAATCCCGGAAACGCCACCATCCAAGTTCTCGATAGACAAAGGAATGGCCACCTTCTCTGTATCTCCAAAAGCAATCGACCGCCTGGCTGGAGTCAAAATCTACTACAGCTACGACCCGAATTCCCGCACCCGTTTCTGGCATCTGGCCAAGGCTAAAAAAGCGAACCATACTTGGACTACGAATATTCCGGTCTACCCCCAGCTTCCACTCTATGTTTTCGGGCATTTCCGATACAAGTTGGATCAGGAAATGACTCTACAAGTTGGGAATTCCAAGACTTTCTCCATCAATTCAAAAGAAGCGATCCATGAACCGAAAAACATCGACTTAAAAGAATTGTCCAAACTGGCAAAGAGCGGACTGATTGAAGACTTTTCCAATGGAACCTCGGACTGGTCCAGCCGAAATGGGGACAGTATTACCACCTATAAATTACAAAGTCCGATGATTCATCGATCCAACGATCAGGTACTTGCCTTCACCATTGATCCACAGGGTCGCGATCACACCCTTCGCCTACGACTGGGCAGTTCATTTCTAAGTCGGGAGAACAACATCGGTACCTTCACTTACCATACCAAGGTGAGCGGAAAAGGACCGCAAAAAGTTTTGATCAACCGCAAAGATTTTAAGAGTGAAAAGGATCTAGAACTGGAGTGGGCCAAGGTTTCCACCTTTAATGTAACCTTGGTTGATCTGAAGCAGAAGAAGGCCGTTCGTCTGACTGACCCTAAAACGCACTCCATCCTGAAGCGGATTGAATTGATCGATCCTCGTTAAAGCCGAAATCATTGAATTATAGGTGCTCCTGAAACCAGGTATCAATATCCTCAATGATCGGTAAAAACCATGGATTGCGGTTCCAGCATCCATGCTTACCACCTGGGTAATGAGTCAGCAATTGGGTGGGCACGCCTAGTTTTTGTAGTTTATCGATCGAAGGTTGGACTTTGGCAGGATCTTCAGTTCCACCAAATTGAAAAAGGATGGGTGGGGTTTGTTTACTAATATGAAGGTGGGCATCCGCTAATTTGTAAAGCTCAGGCTCTTGCTTGACGGTTCCACCAAAAAGGTAAATCGCATTCGCCACCGGCTTGACTGCCGTAAGCGAACGTTCTGCCACACTACCGGTTGATATTTCCATCGGCCCGGACATGACCACCGCAGCCTGAACCGCGGAGGAAAACCCTGTATTACCACCGTTTCCATGCAAAGACTTCACTTTGGTAGTCGTGGCAAGCAATCCTGCAAGGTGAGCTCCTGCTGAGCCCCCTACCACTCCAATTTTTCCGGGGTCAATCTTATACTTAGCAGCATGGGCTCGGAGGTACCGGACCCCGGCATGACAATCCTGAATATTGGCTGGAAAACGAGCCTCTTCTGCCAACCGGTAATCAATGGCCATCGAGACATATCCACGCTTTGCCATTTCCAATCCCATGGCCCGGAACTTCATTTTATCCCCCTTGATCCAGCCCCCTCCATGGATGATCAAAACGGCCGGATATGGCCCCTTGCCCTTGGGCATGAAAAGATCAGCTAACATCTTTCGTGGGCCATATTCAGCATAAGTGAGATCAAGCAGTTGGGTCACATTACCGGGAACTTGAACGCTTGGTTTATCTGGCATGGATTCGGGCCATTCAGCAGGAGGTTGAGTGGGAACCCCGGATACCTTCATACGTTGAACATGGACCCCGCCAAAGCCAGTCAAATAAAGATCACGCAATTGAGTGCCGCCAAAAGCGCAATTCACCGCCCGCTCGGGACATACGATTTTGTCGATCAGCTTGCCCTTCGAATCCCAAATCCAAATATCCTTGGGTCCCGCACAATAAACATTGCCCGCCCGGTCCACACACATTCCATCCGCTCCCTTGAGATCGGGCTGACCATCGTCCATTTTTGCGAAGAGCTTCTTTGCCTTCAAAGCTCCATTCTTGCCGACCTTGAAAGACAGGATCTTCTTTGGAACATATTCGGACACATAAAGGGTTTTCTCATCGGGGCTCAGGATTAAACCATTGGGGGTCTGTATCTCAGAAGCAACGGTTTGGGCTTTGCCCTGCGGGGAAACATAAACGACTTCACCAGGTCCAGTTAGGGTAAAATAGACCCCGCCCGAGCGATCGACTACCAAGTCATTGGGTTTCCGGCGTTTATCCTCAGCCAAATCTTCCTGATAAACCAAGGACCAGTTGTTGTTTTGATCCAGGCATCGGATGGCACCTTCCCCATGATCCGCAAAGTAGCTCTTGCCATGATTGAAGAAGCTGGCACTAAACCGCTTTTCTTGGGCAAGTACATTCCACTTGTTTTGTTTGATAATGAAGCGCTTCACCACCTGTGCTTTTGGATCCGGAACGGTTAGGTACCATCCCTGCCAGGAAGGTCCGTCCGCCAATCCGAAGTCATCCGAAACCAAGCTAAGAGAAACCGAGCGATCGACCGGGCTGTCCCCAAATAATCGAACGACGGATGAAAGAGTAAATAGAATCAAAGAAGAAAGCTTTAATAAATTCATTTTTGGGGCTTAGGTTTTTTGGATTTAACCGGGCGTTTAAACCCGTCGGTCATAGGGGACGTTTCAAAGAATTTTCCATTATCGACCAAACGGGGATCGTTATGGTCACGCAGGTACTTGATCAAACGAGTCCGAAGTTTTCTTACCGTCCCTAAATAGTCCGGGTCTTGAGCGAGGTTGTTCATTTGATCCGGGTCCTTGT
>Ga0213863_10001451_pt1 | contig 17222 bp, 13 predicted proteins | sample PICome_8_FD_160128 | JGI IMG/M metagenome (GOLD analysis project Ga0213863, IMG submission 160128) | Coastal seawater microbial communities near Pivers Island, North Carolina, United States - PICO497 | ecosystem: Environmental > Aquatic > Marine > Coastal | place: USA: North Carolina... | reverse complement strand
ACCTAATAATTGATGTACAAAAAGTTCTGTTCTATCAAAAACAGCTCTTTGTAAAAAGGCTCCTCCTTCTGGAGCGTAATCAAAAACATCGTGAATCCCTGAATACTCTTCTTGCTTTTGACTTGAAGTATTTATCATTAAGGCATTGTACTTTATCTCATGGGCTTTATGCTTTAATCTTAGATTACCCATAGCGGTAGTATTGGTTTCGTATGCATATCTTAGAAAATCATAATCTCTCCTTGCTACTCCAGATGTATTAACACTTCCGCGAGAAATTCCTTCATTAAATTTAAATCCACTATCAAATGATGCCACACCAAATACACTTAATTTAGTTTCTTCCCCTAATTCATATGAATCTCCTAATTTTATTGATACACTCTTATTGATAGGAGCATTAGACTCTGTTCTATTCCAACTGGTGTTAAAATTGTAGTTATTTAAAGGGAAAGAAGGAATTCCAATATCATAGAACCCTGACGTGTTTGGTCCATCATTTAAATAAAATGTATCTTGAGAATTTGCTTCTGAATTTATACCGGAACCAATTGCTATTTCAAAAAATCCTTTTCCTGTATATTTTTTTGATGAAATGTCTACGTTTGCCCCGCTAAAATCTCCAAAGTTTTTTGGATTAAACGTTTTATCTATAGAAATGAACTCAATGATATCCGTTGAAAAAATATTTAAATCAATATTTTTATTTGAAGGATTGTTTGATGGTAGAGGCAATCCATTTAATGTGGTAACATTATATCGATCTCCTAGGCCTCTAACAAAAATAGCACCAGAACCCTGTTGTTTTGAAATTCCTGTAGTTTTAGTTAAGGCGGTGGCTACATTACTTACCCCTTTTTTACTTAACTCTTCTACTCCAATTTTTTGATCTATTGTAATTGCCTTTCGTTGGTCCATTAGCAGAGCACTTTCTTTTTGCTTACTTGTGTTTGCTTTTAGTTTTACCTCTTCAAGAGCAACTCCTTCCGCAGCCTCCAAAGTTCTATTAATAACTACTGTTTCTCCAGACTTTACTAATACAGGAACTTCTAATGTCTTGTATCCTAAAAAGTCAAATACTAAAATATAGTCTCCAGAATCAACAGATAACATGAAATTTCCATCTAAATCTGTTTCTGTACCAATAGTAGTTCCTTTTAGAAAAACACTAGCAAAAGAGAGAGGCTCATTATCCATTTCCTTATCTAACAATTGACCTTTAATTACACCTTTACCTTGTGCAAACATCATTTGACAAATGAATAGAGCAAAAACAATTAAAAAATTTTTCATTGAATGTTTTTATTATAATTTTATGCAAAATTGACGCTATTTTGTAAAGTAAAGGTTAGAGGTTTATTACTGTTAAGTTAGAGCAATGTTAATTGAATGTTATAGGAGTTAAATGATTGTTAAGCAATTAATTATTTGGATTAGATTCGCTATTTTTGATAGAATCTTATTTTGAATAAAATGAACAATAGTGATATTAAAATTCTTTTAGTAGATGACGAACCCGATATTTTAGAAATTGTACGATACAATTTAAAAAATGAGGGATATAAGATCTACACCTCAACTAATGGAATTGAAGCAGTTAAATCTGCTAAAAAAATAATGCCAGATTTAATTTTATTAGACATTATGATGCCAGAAATGGATGGTATTGAAGCATGTGAAAAAATAAGAACTATTAAAAATCTAGAAAATACACTTATTGCTTTCCTCTCGGCAAGAAATGAAGACTACTCAAAAGTTGCTGGTTTTGATGCAGGTGCAGATGATTATATTACCAAACCCATTAAACCAAAAGTTTTGGTTAGTAAGGTGAAATCACTTCTAAGAAGATTAAAGGTAAAAAACGAAACAGATGCTAATGTAATAGTAGGAAATATTACCATCAACAGAGATGAATATGTTATATTTAAAGGGAAAGAAAGAATATTTTTACCCAGAAAGGAATTTGAATTATTCTCTTTATTAACATCAAAGCCAGGTAAAGTCTTTAAAAGAGAGACTATTTTAGACAGCGTTTGGGGAAATGAAGTTGTTGTAGGAGGTAGAACCATTGATGTTCACATCAGAAAATTAAGAGAAAAAATTGGAGAAGATTATTTCAAAACTGTAAAAGGGGTTGGGTATAAGTTTGTAACAGAAGGAACAGACAACTAAATTTTCTTAGTTATGAAGTTAAAAAAAACGTATTCATTTACATTGTGGTCTGCGATATACTTAACCATATCTATAGGATTAACAACCGCTATCTTTTTTTATTATTTAAAAGAAGACAATGAATATGTGGGTCTAGTCTTTCTTATTCTCCTAACGTTTATAGTTTCTTTTTTTATTATACAATACAGAACAAAACGATATATTTTTAAAAGAATAAGAAAAATATATGATGAGTTTTCTGTCTTAAACGAGGATGAAATAAGCAAAGAATATGCAACTACAGATATAGATGCTTTATCAAAAAGTGTTCAAGAATACGTTCAGGAAAAAAGGATAGAAATTAAAAATCTTACAGAGCGAGATTCTTTTAGAAAAGACTTTTTAGGAAATGTGTCTCATGAATTAAAGACACCTCTCTTTACAGTTCAAGGATACATACTTACTCTCATTGAGGGAGGGGTAAATGACAAGTTGATTAGAGATAAGTATTTAGATAGAGCGAATAAAGGAGTTGAAAGATTAGTTGCCATAGTTAAAGATTTAGATATGATTGCTAAATTAGAAACTGAAGGATTAGGCATGAATATGGAAGTTTTTAATATTATTGATCTAACACAAAATGTTTTTGATCTTTTGGAAATGAGAGCAAAAAAACGAAATATTAGTTTGCAATTTGATTCTGTTTATGATTTTCCAATATTTGTTAGAGGTGACAAGGAGCGAATTGAACAGGTGCTCATTAATTTAATTGTTAACTCAATTAAGTATGGAAAAACAAATGGCATTACCTCTGTTGGTATAGAATCTTATAATGAAAATAAGTTCATAGTAAAGATAAAAGATAATGGCGAAGGAATTAAAAAAGAACATATTCCTCGTTTATTTGAACGTTTTTATAGGGTAGATCAAAGTAGATCTAGAGAACAAGGAGGGTCTGGCTTAGGATTATCTATAGTTAAGCACATTGTTGAAGCACACAATGAAAAAGTACTTTTAAAAAGTACTTTTAAAAAAGGATCTGAATTTTCATTTACCATGAAAAAGGTCAAATAATCTTGAGTTAAATTCTTTTTTTTTGAGATTAACAGGGGTTAATTTCGGTAAAACATCTACTATTTTATTATTTACTTCTTTTTCTTTAACATAAGAAAAATACTTTTTTTTATGAAGGTGCTTTGCTAAATATTCTTGCTCATTTTGAAATTTTGTAGGAATTAGTAGTGCTTTTTTATTCAATGAGACTAAGTCTAGAACAGACGAATATCCTGATCTACATATTACCAATTTTGATGAATTTAAAATTTTATCTAATTCATTAGTAAGCATAAAATTAACAATTGTTAGTTGATTTTCTTTGGTAGTTTTTTGTGTTTTTTCTACTACCCCTTGAATTAGATATACTTTTTTAGAAGAAGTTTTAAAAATAGATGTTAACTTGATTTCTAACTGGGTTCTATTGGGTTCTGGCCCAGATAAAAGAATCAACACATCGATATCTTGTGGTAATTCTTGTTTTTTAAATCTACTTAAAACACCTATATACTTTTGATTTAAGTTCTTTGAAGATCTAGATAATTTTCCTGAATATACAGAGTTTTCTTCGTCAGGAATCCAACATTCATTATATTTTCTAATGACTCTATGATGAAAAAAACTTGTAACAGGTGTTAAAAAACCTGAAAGAACATTTAGTTGGTGAGTAATATAAACAGATGGGATTTTAGTGTAGTAACAGCCAAATCTATTGTCAGAAATAATTCCGACCACATTAGGGTTTTGATGAACATATTCTTGAATGAGTAGGTGTTCTTTGAGAACTGCTCTTACAATTATTGGAATTTTTCGTATTAATGACCATTTTAAGTTTCTACCGTAAGAAATCTTATAGGATGGTAATTCAAAAAATTCTAAAGACGGGAACTCTTTGATTAAAAATTGAAGTGCAGTACCATCTGAAGCAATAACTGGTGTAAAATTACTTTTCTGAAGTTCTTTAATTATTGGAACACATCGAGTAGCATGACCTAATCCCCAATTTAATGGTGCAATAATTATTTTCTTCATCTGATTTGACGGTTTTAATATATCCCATTTAGAATAAAATGGACTATTTTATCATACTAAATCAAAGCCTATATCTTTTCTATAATTCATTTTTTTAAAATGAATACTGTCTATTGTTTTATATGATTGATCCAATCCTTCTTGGATGCTATTAGCTAAAGATGTTACGGCTATTACTCTTCCACCGCTGGTTACAACAGCCTCATCTTTTATCTTAGTTCCTGCATGAAAAATAATAGAATTTTTTATGGTATCAAGACCAGAAATAACAGCTCCTTTTTCATATGACTCTGGATATCCTCCCGAAACTAACATAACAGTAGTTGCAATTTTATCTGTCACAGAAAATTCTTTCTCTTCTAAATTTTGATTGGCAACGCCATCAAAAAGATCAAATAAATCTGATTGAATTCTTGGCAAAACAACTTCAGTTTCTGGATCTCCCATTCTTACGTTGTACTCAACAACTGAGGGCTTTCCGTTATCATTCATTAATCCAATAAAAATAAATCCTCTGTAATCTATCCCGTCTTTTTGTAATCCTAGAATTGTTGGCTTCACAACTAACTCTTCAACTTTATTTAAAAAAGTTTGATCTGCAAACGGTACAGGTGAGATTGCTCCCATACCTCCTGTGTTCAATCCTTTATCTCCCTCTCCAATTCTCTTATAATCTTTGGCAGATGGCAATATCTTATAGCTTGTACCGTCTGTAAGAACAAATACAGACAATTCGATTCCTTTTAAAAATTCTTCAATAACCACAGTTGAAGATGCATCTCCAAATTTTTGATTTGAGACCATCTCTTCTAACTCAGATTTTGCCTCCTCTAAAGAATCTAAAATTAACACACCTTTTCCTGCGGCAAGTCCATCTGCTTTTAGCACGTAGGGTGGCGTTAAACTTTCTAAAAACAATTTCCCTTGTTGTAAGTTTTCTTTTGTAAATGACTGATATTTAGCTGTAGGAATCCCATGCTTTATCATAAACTCTTTAGAAAAATCTTTACTTCCTTCTAGCAAAGCCCCATCTTTTTTTGGACCTATTACAGGAATAGATTTTAATACATCATCAGCAAGAAAAAAATCATGAACTCCATTAACTAACGGAGCTTCTGGTCCTACAATAACCATTTGAATATCATGAGCTATTACCGCTTTTTTTACAGATTCAAAATCTGTAGGATTAACATCGATATTAGTGGCTATTTCTTGAGTTCCTGCATTTCCTGGAGCTACAAAAATATGGGTTACTTTTTTACTTTCAATAAGTTTGTGAGTAAATGCATGCTCTCTTCCTCCAGAGCCTAAAATAAGTATGTTCATGTTATAGTATAATCTTTTACAAAGATAGTTTTCTCTAATTAATTTACCCTCTGTTAAAACCCCATTTCATAAAATATTTTATAATAGATGAAATATGAATTATAAAAAGTTTTATGCTTTTTGAGGAGCCTTTTCTGTGGGTATGAATAATTTCCACTTTAGGATAGAATAATTTTTTTTTACCTAATTGATCTATTCTCTTACAAATATCTACATCTTCCATGTACATGAAAAAACGATTATCAAAACCGTTTAATCGCAACAAATCCTCTGTTTTGAATAACATAAAGCTACCTTGAACAAAATCTGGTGAAAAAGATTGTTTATGATTTTGATTTTGATATTCACCAATGGTGGTGAATTTTTTAAAAATTCCAAAAAATCTAAAAATTAGCTCAAACAAGTTTGGGTATCTTCTGGCTGTATAAAATAATTTATTGTTAGTGTTTAAAACTCTTGGAGCTATCATGGAAAGAGACTCGCTACTCTCCATCTTAAGCACTAATTTTTCAAGTATCTCCGGTTGAAAGCTTACGTCTGGATTTAAAATCAAATGATACTTATTCTCACTCGTAAGCTTGTGTAAAATACTATTATGACCCTTACCAAAACCTATATTTTTATTAGAATAAATATATTCAACAGAATCGTTCTGGATTTTACTTTTGAATATATTTGAGGGAGAATTATCTATTACATAAAGTTTTTTTGACAGTGGTGATCCTAAAAAACTATCCATTGCCTTCTCAAGAACTTTAAAATTTTCCTTGTATATTACAATAGAAGCTGTGATGTTTTTATTTATAAACATTAATACGCATTTTCTTCACCTTTGAAAACATTGAAAATAGTCATTAAAATAATTTTTATATCTAATAGAAAAGACCAGTTTTCAATATAAAAAATATCTAACCGTACTCTATTTTTAATATCTGACTTCTTTTTTATTTCACCTCTATAGCCACTAACTTGAGCTAGACCAGTTATACCAGGTTTTACAATATGCCTTCTAAGATAATCATCTACATCTTTTTGATATTCAATAGATAAAGAAGGTAAATGTGGTCTTGGACCAACCACACTCATCTCACCTCTTAAAACATTAAAAAATTGAGGTAATTCATCTATGCTAGTTTTTCTCATAAAGGCACCTAATTTAGTCACTCTATCATCATTAGCTGAAGTATGAATTTTATCAGACATTTTATTAATTTTCATAGATCTAAATTTATAGCAAACAAATCTTTTACCGTCTAGTCCCTCTCTTTTTTGAGAAAAAATAGCGGGTCCCTTAGATTCAATTTTTATTAAAATCCACAGAATTGGTATCAACCACGTTAGAACAAAAAAACATACTAATAACGAGAAAATGACATCAAAAAATCTCTTAATTAAATAATTTTCATTAAACTCAAATGGTAATTTTTTTACATTTAATACTACTAAAGTATCATCGTAAAACTCTATGCTTTGATCTTTGCTATACAATTTACCTGCATCAGGTATTAATTTTAAATTAATATTATTTGAATTTGCAAAAGAAGTAATTTTATTCACCATTTGAGAACTTAATTCCTTTAAAGAGCAATAGATTTCATCAACAGAATTATCAAGTATGTAATCAAAACTATCCTCGATATTTCCTAACTTATTATTTAAGTTTTTATTAGTGAACAACCCTAAATATCTGTATCCTAGGCTTTTATTGTTATTGAAAAGCTTGGTAATTTTTCTAGAGGAATCATCTATTCCTATCACAATAACTTTTCTGTAATTTCTTCCAAGATTTCGATACCACCTTAATAATAAAAAAGAGACTACCTTTAAGCAAAAGGTAGAGATAAGTATTGATAATAGTATTAAAAATTGATTGTTAATAATCGATCCTTCTTTAAAAATTCCAAAAAAAGCAAAAAACCCAAGAATAAAAATAAAAAAATGTCTGAAGGTCAAGCTTAATATCCTGAGAAACTTTGTAAATCTTAAGACCTTATAATAATTTGTTAAAAATGAAGATAACATCCAAAAAGAGATAATGTAGATTATAAATGATGGATTATAAAATTCTAGATCTGATACAAAATAAAGTATCATAAAGATTGACAAACAATCAATAAATAGTTGGATTGGAATTATGAGAAATGAATATCTGTGTTTCACAAAAAGAATCTAAAAAACAAATATAGGTTGTTTTACTTTTTATATTTTAAAATCCTTATCTAATTTGTGTTAAGGTCTAGATATGTAACAATTTTTTCTGTGAAATTTTCAATAAAATTAGTCTCTGTGAAATTTTCAGCATGGTTTCTTATCCAGTTAGGATCAAACTTATTTTCTATACTTTCAAAATAATTAATCGCTTCATTAATGGCAATAATCGTTTGTTCGTGAAAAAACAAACCAGAAGATTTTTCTATATTTTCTTTATTTTCTAGAACTGTTTCCAATGCTCCTCCTTTAGAAAAAGCTATTACTGGTATCCCGTAGGTCATAACCTCAAGTGGGATCATTCCGAAATCTTCCTCACCAGGAAATAATAATGCTTTTGATTTAAGAATAATTGCCTCAACATCTACCCAATTAGGACAGCTTACAAATTGAATGTTTTTATTAGCAACTTGTGTTAACTTTTCTTTCTCAGAACCTTCTCCAATTATTATTAATGACTTCCCACTTTGATTAAAAGAATTGACTAAAAGGTCTATTTTTTTATACGGAGTCAATGCACCAAAACTCAAATAATATTCTTTAGTACTTTCCTTAAGTTTTTTATTAAAAAGAAAGTCTGCTATGGGAGGATATACTATTTCTGACTTTCTGTTATAGTATTTTTGAACTCTTTTTGCAACATTAATTGAATTAGCAATATATAAATCTACATTGTCTATAGTAGTTTTATCCCACACCCTTAGTCTATTTAAGAAAAAACGAATAATGGGTCTTAAAAAGTAGTTTGTTGTCTTTATATAAGTTTCTCCATGACTCCATGCATATCTCATTGGAGAATGGATATAACAAACATGAGGTGTTTTATTTTTAATAAAAATCCCTTTTGCCGGACCTGATTCAGATGAAATAATTAAATCATAGTTTTCTTTTAATTTTAAAGACCTAATGCCGATTGGGTATAATGGAAAGATTTTTTGATAGTATTTTCTTAAAAAAGGAATATTTAAAATTGAAGTATAGATATTATGATTTTTTAGAGAGTCTCCATATTTATTTTCATCATAAAATAACGTATAAATATCTGCATTAGGATATAGTTTTAAAATAGATTCTACTACTTTTTCACCTCCTCTTCTAGTTATAAACCAATAGTGAACAATTGCAACCCTCATTTTTTTAAAATTTATATTTCTATTTTAAATACTTTGATCAATTGATAAAGGTATTTAGTGTGAAAATAATACTTTGAAGAGAAATAAATTATTACTTGTCAATTATTATTATATTTTGAATAGTTGAGCTATTTTTGATTTAATAAATTCATCTTTTTAATATGATTGTCATAAATGCTCGATTTCTTACTCAACAAATAACTGGGGTTCAAAGGTATGCAATTGAAATTTGTGAACATCTCCCAAAATATATTAAAGAACAAGAAGTTATCCTAATAGCTCCGAAAGGTGATTTATTAAATGAAAAAAAAATAAATAACCACAGAATAGTAAAATTTGGAAAATTAAAAGGGCAATTGTGGGAACAAATAGATTTACTTCATTTTTTAAAAAACAATAATAACCCTATTCTTATCAATTTTGGAGGAATCGGTCCAATATGGTACAAAAACAAAATTTTATATATACATGATTTAGCCTTCAAATATTTTCCTGAAACTTTTACATACCTTTTTCAAAAGACTTACAATATTTTTGTGCCTATTTCAGCAAAAAATTCACTTAAAGTTGTTACTGTGAGTAATTACGTTAAAAAAGATATTGAACATCATTATAAAATTAAAGATATTCATGTGATTAATGCTGCTCAAAATAATCATTTTAAGAATTTAAGTTTAAAAAGAGAGAAAATAATTTTAGCTGTTTCATCAATTGATCCAAGAAAAAATTTTAATAGAGTAATTAAAGCTTTTGAAAAGTTAGACACTGATTATAAACTCTGTTTTGTTGGAGCAAAAATGAAATCTTTTTCTGACATTAAGATTATCAAAAAATCTCTTCATAAGAATGTATTTTTTACAGGATATTTGAACGATAATGATTTAATAAATCTTTACAATAGAGCTTCTATTTTTATTTACGCCTCTTTATTTGAAGGATTTGGAATGCCTCCCCTTGAAGCTCAGGCCTGTGGTTGCCCATGTATTGTTTCTGATAAATCTTCTTTACCTGAAATATATCTTGACTCTGTTGAGTATTGCAATCCCACATCAATAAAAAGTATTACAAGAAAACTTAATTATCTTATTAATAACAATGATAGAAGAACTGAATTGATTAATAAAGGTTACAAAAATATCACTCGGTTTGGTTGGAGTTTGTCTGCAAAAAAATTAGCTTCTTTGGTAGAAGGTGAAATATTATAAGTTACTTTTTAATTTTATTGAAAAATAATAAACTTATTAAAAAGCAGTAAAAAAATAATCCATCTGACCTTTCCAATAAGTTTTCTGAAAGAAATATAAAAAAAGTTATACTGGAAATAAAAAATAGAATATAATTTTTATTTTTTAAAGCCTTTCTAAAAGAAATAATAATTAATAAAAAAAATGATAGCAATCCAAAAAAACCTGATGCTATCCAAAAAAAAGCAAACTGATTATGTGAGTTGTAAGTGTGCCAGGTATAAATTTTCGCTCCTATGATTTCTTTATAGCAAGTATTTAATTCATCCTGAATATCTCCAATGCCAACTCCAAGAAAAGATTTTTCTTTAATTAGTTTTAAATCACAAAAATATATTCCATTTCTAACATTTGAAGAATTATAATCAGATGGGTTAGATGATTTTTCAAGTAGGGATGTGCCTGTTTGATAATACTCGTTAATTCTAACAGAAATAGGGTTTTTAAAAGATAGTAATGTTAACAAAAAAAATATTGGGAGGCTGATTAATAATAATTTATTACTTGAGGAAATTTTTAGAAAAAGGAATACAGTTAAAATCAAAGAAATAATAAGAGCAAAAAAAGGCATCCTTGCAGAAATAAGAAAAAGCCATGAAAACAACAACATCATTAAAACTAGACTAACAATTTTAAAAATTTTATTTTTTGAATCAAAACTTTTTAATCCAAGATAAAATATTGAAAAACTAACCCATAATCCTTGGTATGTTGAATGTGTATTTGAAATTTTTTTAATAAAATTTCTAAATCTTCTCAACTTAATTTGTTCTAATTTTTCATTTGTTATTTCATTTAAACTGTTAAATCCATTAGCTTTTATTTCTGACAATGATAGAGTAGATGTAACAAAGTCAAAATTGAAAAATATTATAATGATTTGATAAAAAACTAAAATCAAAACTGAGATCAAAAAAAAGTCTAAAATTTGATAAACATACTTTTTTGAGAAAAAATCTCTATTCAAATAAAAAATTAATGGGAAAATTATAAATGAGAGCATTTTTAATAATTTCCCCAAACCATATTCAATATTGGAAGAATAAAAAATAGAAATTGTTATAAATAAATAAGGCAATAGAAAATATATGATTTCTGAATCTAATTTATCTGTTTTTCTTTCTAAGAAAAACAGATAAATCCCTAAACAGCTCCAAATGACAGTAAAAAAACTTCTCATTCCAAAACTTAAAATGGGGAAGCATCCTAGTAGAATAGTTAAAAATAAAAATATTTTATTTAATTGTATAGATTTTATTTTTACCATCATTTAATCTATTAATCTTCTTTTATTTTTATAAACAACATTGGAAAAAGAACTAAAAAAACAATACTTTGAGTGAGATTCACAAGAAATCCCGATAGAAAAAAAGCTGTCAAAATAAATAAAAATCTATTATTTTTTTTACTTTTTTCATAAATGTATAAAATTGAAATAATAACACCTATTAACCCGGAGGAAATTATCATCAATAACCAATAACTGTCTAATGTTTCCACAAAACCACTTCCTCTTGCTCCACCTCCAACATTTCCTATTTCACCACCATAAAATATATTATAATTTACACTAATTTGATTTTCCCATAAATAAAATCTCTCAAATAAGGAGGCTGTAGAAAAAACATCATATTTTGCTAGATATAAGGCCAAAAAAATTACTATTGGAACAGCTACTTTCAAAATTAATATCAACTTTCTGAGATTCTTTTTTTTAGAGAAAAATTTAAAAAATTCATATACTATTAAAATTAAATAAGCACTTCTTACGAAAGAAAAAATCAAGGGAAATAAAGCAATATATTTTTTCTTTTTAAATTTAGAATATTGATCCATTAATAAATATGATAACACACTAAAATAACCCACTGACCCAGCATTACCAACTAAAGCAGGTGATCTCCAAAAATTATAGAAATTTGATATTTTAAATTTATATTCTGGATCTATACCCCAAACATATCTGCCTGTTATCATTTTCATATATTTTTCTGGTCCAAGGATAAAAGTCAAAATGATGAAAATTGAATTTAATATCAATAAATAAAATAGAAGGTTTAAAATATTACTCCATTTTTTTTCACTGATTTCCAATTGGCTAAAAATAAATATCATTATGAATAGAATATATATCTCTCTAAATACAATGTAAAGTGATTCAATATTTCTTATGTTAAACAATAGTGTGAAAAACAATAACGAGAAATATCCAAAAAAAAGGATGTCTAATAAAGTGATTTTAATCCTTTTTGAAGCTTTGATTAAGAATAAAATTATTATTAAAAAAAAAGAAAAGGGATGAAAAAATTTTTTTATTTCCCAATTCCCAAGATAATCAAATACTAAAAAAGAAAGTACACCTTGAGTTGCCAATATTTGAATTAAAATCGACCAATAAAATAGTTTATTTAATTTAACTTTCATAAACTATTCTTTGAGTATTTCATTAAAAACATCTAAATACTGATCAACAGTTTTTTCAATATCAAACTTATCTAGTAAAGATTTTTGAAAATTAAATTCTCCTAAAAAATCTTTATTTAAAATAATCTTTTTTATCAAATCAGTTAAGCTATCTTCTTTAGGATGAAAAATAAAGTTTTTATTTTTTGATAAAAGCTCTTTAATTCCCCCCATATTACTCGCTATGACAGGTTTTTTATTTATTATTGATTCTAAAACTACTCTCCCAAATGGTTCATTCCACAAAGAGGGTACCACCAAAACATCAATCATTTCAAAAAAACTGGCACTATCGATATATCCAACATACTCTATTCGAACTGAGTTATTGATTTCTTGTAAATATTCTAAATAATTTTTATTTATTTTTCCTGCTATAATTAGTCTCCATGAAAGGTTCTCTAATTTGGAAAAACTTTTAAGCAATAACTCAATACCTTTTGATTTTTTTATTTGGCCAATAAAACCAAAAGTGTTGGTGTGTGGGTGTGTTTTAATTTTTAATTTATCTATGTAAAATCCGTTATAAATCAACCTATTCTTAACTTCTTTAAAGTAATCATTATTAATATGATCTCTTATAATGTAATCACTAATACCAATCAAATAATTAACTTTTGAAGAATCCATTTTCTTTTGTATAGAAAGTAATTTACAATCTAAACAAGATTTACTGCAGTTAGAATTATTTTTGAATTTTGACGTCTTAGGACATTGTAAATAATAATCTCTTAGAACGTGAACAATCTTAATATTTAAATTAGAGGCTAAAGACCATAATTTTGTTGAGAAACCGCTAATATTATTAGTTAACAAAATATTAGGCTTATAATTGAGAAATAATTGCTTCAAAAAATCATCATATTTTTTGTTATTTGAATCATTTATGTGCCATTTTAATTTTTTAAATAATCCGCGATTAATATCGTCATATGGCCAATAACTATTTTTAATCTTTATCTGATAAATAATAATCCCATTTAGTTCATACGTTAAATCTTCTTTACCAAGACAAATTACTATTACATCATTTCCTTTAAAATAAAGTTTTTCAGCTAAAATTTGGACAGATTTTTCAGCTCCTCCTACTTTATTTGGTGCATATAATGTATTTACAATAGCTATCTTCATTAAAATCTCATAAAATTATTTGTATTGGCATGACGAACTGCTTTTTTAAAAACTTTGAAGTTTTTATTTCCAAAACAAAAACAAAATAACAAACAAGTAAAAACTAGTTTATTTAGATTATAAATTAGTTTATTATCAATTAAATTATTTTTTTCAAACATCATTCGATTTCTTACACTATAATAAACTCTTAATGAAGGAGCTTTTTTTATTTTTATAAAAGTATTATTCTTTTTATTGATTAGATTCCAAGAAGAATCAATATCATCTATTACACTATTTAAAACTAAATAAATCTTCTTATTTGATTTTGTTATTCTGTAACTCCAATCGTGATCATCAGAATATAAAAAATAATCTTCATTTGGATATCCTATTTCGTCTAAAATAGATTTATGAAAAAACATACCTCCATAAGGTGCATAGGCAATTTCACCAACTTGATTTAAATTAGAAATATATTTTTTTTTTGAAAAAAAATTCTCTGCTTTTAATTTTAAGTGAAAACCAGAAAAACTATTATTTAAGCCTAAAACTAAATTTGGATTATTCTCTATAATTGCCTGTCTATATTGAAGCCTGTCCGGTCTATAAGATAACAGAGCTTTTACATCATTTGACTTTTTATTCCAATATTCCTTTAATTTTTCTAATGATTTTTTTCTAGGCCTATTATCATCATCCAATAACCATATATAATCACCTAAATTTCTAATTTTTACTTCTTTTAATCCTTGTTTATAACCCTTCGCTGAACCTAAATTAGAGGAATTCCATATTACAAAAGTTTTATTTTTATGGGTTTTCGAATACTTTTCTAGTTGAATCTTACTATTTTTATGAGAATTGTTATCTATAATAATTATGTTAGAAACACCTTCTTCAAAACAAGAGTCTAAAACTTGTTTAAGCAGGTGAAATCTATCAGAATAAGTGACAATTATAGCCGTTATTTTCATCATGTATAATTATTTTTAGTATTTATTAACCCTTACTAAATAGACCTACAGGAATTGTTAAAACTCCTGTTTTTTGTTTTGCTATAACGACTCTAATAATATTTTCCCCAATAATTGTTCCTGCAGTGGCAATTGCAGCTCCCACTTCATTATATTTAGTAATTAACAAATAGTTCAAAATAATATTTAGTAATAAAAATGCCCCAGATATATAACTGAAAATTTTCTCATGCCCTCCCATTATTAATAAAACTCCTGAACAACCAGTAGAAATATTTATAAATTGTCCTACCGATAAAATAATTAAGCAAATGTAAGCAGCTGAAAACTCGTAACCCCATAATTCTAAAATAGCACTACCAAAACAAACAAAAAACAACATAGAAACAAATCCAATAATGAACAACCAAAGTGTTACTTGTTTTACTAGAATATTCATTTCTTTTAATTGATTTTTATCAAAGAAATTAGCTAATTTAGGTGAAATTGCAGCATTTGTAATTTGCAGAAAAAAAGCAATAAATAAAACCAATCTTGATGCTACTGTGTATAATCCAACTTTAGAGGAATCACTTAACCAACCAAGCATTAAAACATCTACTGAGGAACTTAGAAGTGTCGTAGAAGATACAAAAAGAAGTGGAACAGCCATACTTAACATAGTTCTATCAAAGAAACTTTTTTTATAAATAGGATTGTAAAGCTTCTTCCAGTAAATAGTAGTTATAAAAAAAGTTACTATTCTCCCTAATGCGTACAAAAAAATTATAGAGATTAATGATATTTCAATATTCAAAAAAAAATAAAACCCTATTCCTATTAAAACAATCAATGAAGTTAAAAAGTCTTTAAGAAATCTACTTTGCCATATTTTTCTAAAACCATTAATCCCAGAAATAAAAACACTAGAAATAGTCTGGGGTACAATAACAATAAAACTTATAATTAGCGGTATTTCGAGTTCTGAATTATTAAAAAAAGAAGCAATAAAACTGGAACCATAAACCCCTATAACTGTAATTAAAACAGAGATAAAAACATTTAAAATTAATGCCGTATATATAGAATTCCCAATTATAATTGAGTCATTATTTGAATTCCCAATCGCTATTTTTTTTACTAGAACATGATCCATCCCAAACATAGACAAAACCATAACTATAGTAATAATTTGATTAATTAAATTCACTTCACCTAAACCGGAAGCTCCCATTATTCTTCCAAGAATAATACTTGTTACTAATCTTGCTGAGATACCTAATATTTGTATAATAATAGTTGAAGAAGATTGTAACAACACCTCTTTGAAATGTACATCAAGATTCTTTAATCTATTGAAAAAATTGGTCATAAAAAAACTCATGTATATAGTAAGTTATTCAATTATAAATTACAAAACTTTTAATAACAATACATTGAAGAAGTTAAAAATCAATATTAAATCTTTCGAGTATATTCTAAATAACTACATATTGTAATTCATTAAATACTTATTAAATTCAATTAGTGAAACATATAATAACATTAATAAAACAGACATGCTTGATAATAAAAAAATATAATTATTTGTAATACCTTTAATTTCAGAACCTATCGATTGAAAATTAGAAATTATGTTAATAACATTTGATTTATAAGCAATATCCTCAAAAGTTTGACTCAAATCGTAAATAATTTTTCTGTCAATTTCAAATAATTCATTTTCTTTTGAATCTTTTCTTATTGTATTTTGATTGGTCCCTGATATATCAATATTTGTATTTGATGAGATATTTTTAGCTCCCTCCAACATTACTTTCATATAAACTTTCCTTAAAGAATCAACTTCAGTAAAAGTTACTCTCAATATTGAATCTTTGGTCAGAAGATTTTCTTTGGTTAATTTTTTAATCCTATTGAAATATTGATTTTTTTCAACAGTTTCAATAATAATATTTTCTAAACTACTGAAAACATCATTCACAGTTGCTACTACCTCTATTTCATGATTTAAATAATCAAAATCCGTGAAATTTTTCTCAAAATCATCAAAATCATAACTCTTAACAGTTAATGTGTCTACCTCTAATATGAATTTATCATAAGCATTTATAACATCGTTACGGTTAGTAATTGGTGTGATTTCAAATTTCCTTAATGAAGCTGCTTTTGAGGAATCTAATTTAAAAATAGATGATAATTGTTGAGTATTTTTTTGAGTTATTAAATCATTGTAATAGTTAATATTTTTGTAAAGATTTTGCGCACTCTCAAAATTAGGCTGAACAATCAAATTTGAACTGAACTTAATTTCTTTGGAGTTTTCTAAAAAAAATCCGAATATCGCACCTATTAAAGCTGCTATTGCAAACTTTATTAAATGTAATCTTAAAAAGATTAAGATTAAAATGAATCTATGAAATATCCCCTTAAAAATACTTCCAATAAAATTAAAAAAGTTTTTAAATCCTTTTCCTATAATTACAAATAGAGAACCTAAGTCTACCTCTTCTTCGTTGTTATTTTTAGCTGTTGACATACTA
>Ga0213863_10001450_pt1 | contig 17226 bp, 12 predicted proteins | sample PICome_8_FD_160128 | JGI IMG/M metagenome (GOLD analysis project Ga0213863, IMG submission 160128) | Coastal seawater microbial communities near Pivers Island, North Carolina, United States - PICO497 | ecosystem: Environmental > Aquatic > Marine > Coastal | place: USA: North Carolina... | reverse complement strand
GGCGGGTCCGAGGCGCCCGGCGGGTCCAGGGAAACCGGCGGGTCCAGGGCGACCCAGGCATGGCGGGTCAGGGGAGAGCCACCACCAACGGGAGAGCCGGACGCGGAAGGCGACAGGAGAAGGCACCAAAGAGCGAGGAACGAGGCTCTCGTTCGCGACTTTTGATTTCCTGTGACCACCTGTCCTCAATGTAGCACCACAGACCGCCAATCCCAGCGGCGCGTGCGCTCTCCCCGGGCCTTATCGAGCGGACGCCCGCCCGAGCTTGCGCCGATCCACCGCCCAGCGGCCTCGACTCGGAGCCCTCGCCCCATCCCAGGTCACCCGAGACAGCGTCCCCGCTCACCCGCGCCAGAGTCTCCGTTCACCCGCGCCAGAGGCCGTCAAGATGGGCCGCCAGCTCACGGGTGTCCCGTCCTTCAACCTCGACGACCTCGTCAGCGAGGGCCTCGAGCAGCGGGGCACGCTCGCGCTCGAGCGAGATGAACTCGTCTTCATCTCCGGCCGTGATTCTGGGCCGGGAGGTCCCCTGGTCGGCGGCCATCCGTTGGCGGAGCAGAGCGAGCGGCGCACGCAGCCAGGCGACGGTGGCCCCCTGCCCGAGGCGCTCCCTTGACGCCGCACGCACCACCACACCTCCACCTGTGGAGAGGACCAGCGGGCGCGCCGCCGACGCCAGGACGTCATTCAGGGCTTGCTCCTCGAGGTCCCGAAAGCGCTCGAGACCACAGGCCTCGATGACCTCCCCCGCCGACCTGAGGCCCGTCCGTGACGCCACCACCTGGTCCAGATCCACGAAGTCAGCGCCGGTCCGCTCCGCCAGGGCTCGGCCCACCGTCGTCTTGCCAGAGCAGCGAAGACCCACCAGCGCGAGGACCACCGAGCGACGGCCGGAGGTGGTCATCGAGCGTCCCCCTCGAGCCACGCGTCCAGCGCGCTCCCCATGGCCGCCGCCGCGGCAGTGGCCACGGCGGCAGGGGGGCCGGCCGCTCCGTAGCGCGCCGCGTATCCCTGGCGGAAGATCCGGAGGTGCTGAAGCCAGGCCTGCTGCAGGAACCACTCGGATCCCTCCACCGTCTCGGCGCCCAGCGACGCAGCGAGGCGCAGCAGCCCGGTTCGACGGGGCCGATAGACCGCGTCCAAGACGGTGACGCCCGGGGTCAACAGCGCTCGCGGCACCGGCGCCTCGCCGCTGCCCGCGGAGCCAAGGGGCGTCGCGTGAACGATGACCGCGGGGGCCTCTCCGCCAGGGGTTCCCAGGGCGTCAAGGTCCCCCAGAGCATCGAGCGAGACGGCTCGATCCCCGGCGAGCTCGGCGGCGGCCTCGACCCGGCGCGCTGCCACCGTGACCGAGGCGCCGGCCTCTCGGAGCGCATGGACCGCCGCGCGCGCGGCGCCTCCCGCGCCCACCACCAGCGCCGCCGCCCCCCGCAGCTCCACGCCCGACGCCTCGAGCGCCGCCCGGATGGCAGGAGCGTCCGAGTTGGATCCGCGCTCCGCTCTCCCGACCCCCACCTCGATCGTGTTCAGCGCTCCGATGGCGCGCGCCGCGGCCGAAGCCTCACCGACGAGCTCCATGGCGTCGACCTTGTAGGGCGCGGTCACCGAGAGCCCGACCAGCCGCGGTCCAAGGCCTAGCGCCTCCACAGGCGAGGCGAGGGTCGGCGCGAGGACGCCGTCCACGCCGGTCGCAGCGAGCGCCGCACCGTGGACCACCGGCCCGGCCGAATGGCCGATGGGGTCACCGCAGACGAGGGCGACGTCGGTCTCCGTCGACGGAGCACCTCCTGCCCAGACCGCGCGCACGTGGTCCACCAGGAGTTGGCCGGGGGCGGCGAGCGCGAGGTCGACGCCTTCCACCGGTGCGGGGGCTGCGAAGGTCAGCACGCCACCGAAGGCCGGGGCCAGGAGCCGCGTGAATGAGCCCGCGGCGCCCGTGGAGATGGCCACGGTTGTCTCCGGGTCACGCTGGGCGAGCCAGCGGAGGAGCCGCAGGCCGTGGGCCGCCGTGCCCGCGGCAGGCGCCACCTTCACCAGGTCGCGGCCGGGTTCAGCCAGCGCGTCGAGTCTTGCCGCGAGGGCGTCGAGCTCCGCCGCGGTCTCTGCGGCTCGATGGGTCGAGATGATCCTCGCCACACCGAGCTCCCCGATCTCCCGGACGAAGCGCTCGTCAACGTCCACGCGGGACACGCCCGCGGACGCCGCGGCATGGAGCAGCTCGCGCCGCTCACCGATGTCCCCGGCGAAGGCGCCAAAGCCCTCCCGCCCGTGAACGGCAGCGATGACCGGCCTGCCGGCTCGCTCCACGAGCGACCGCAGCCCTCCCGGCTCACGCCGGATCTCTCCGGCGAGGTGATCCAGACGCAGCTCCACGACATCGGCACCGGAGCACGCCCCCCCCTCGAGCGCCTGCCCCAGGGCCCCGAAGGATCGAGGCAGGAGCGAGACGACCAGCGGCCCTGGGGAGAGAGAGCCTGCGCTCACGCGCCCCCCTCCTCCTGACGTCCCCGATCGACCATGTCCTCCGCCGCGCGGCGGACCGCGGCGTGGAGTCCTTCGACCGGATGGCCCTCCAGCGCTCGGTCGTGGAGCTCCAGGGTGGCGCCGTCGCCCCGGGCGACGGGTCCAGTCAAGACCTCCGGCCCCGGACCACGGCTGACGTTGACCGCCGCCGTCATGGCGAGCCGGCCGAACGCGTCCCGGAACGCGGCGCGCTGGACCGCGTCGACGCCGAGGGCGTCGGCCGCCCGATCCACCAGGGTCACGGTCCCCGTGGCCACCATCGTCGCCAGGGCGTGGTATCGAGCCTTGGTCCCCTCCGTCGAATCCGGGAGCTCGATGGGCTCTCCCTCAAGCTGCTCCACCAGCGCCCGCGCTCGCTCGGCCGCCACCGACCCGCTGGTCTCGATGACGAATGGGGCCAGGGTAAAGTAGCCCGGGACCGCAGCGGAGGGCACCGCGAGCAGCGGGTGCACCGACCCCACCTCCACGCCGGGGACCTCGAGGAGCGGCGCGAGGGAGCGCGCGCCGGTGGTCGCCCCGCTGGTGTGGAGCACGCACGTGACCCCGCCCTCCGGGCCCGCCGGGCGCGGCTGGCTCCGCAGCTGCGCGGCGAGGGCGCGCGCCACCTCGGGGATCGCGTCGTCGCTCACCGCGATGATGATCAGCTCGCGCGACGCCACCAGGGCGAGGTCCGCGTCAACGGGCACGGAGGGCCCGTGCGGTGAGAGTCGGACGCGCTCGGGATGTCGCGCGTGGAGCGCCACGTCGAGCTGCTCCCCGAGACTCGAGGCGAGGGCCGCAGCCACCCGGCCGCCCCCGATGATCCCGATCTCACGCCCGATGATCCCGACCTCACGAAGGGGCTCAGCCACGCTCCACCCCCGTCACCGTGGTGAGCGCCGAGCCCGCCGGTCGGGCCACGCAGGCGAGCCGGGTGCCGAGCCCCTGGGCGCCCGCCCGGGCTTCGAGCCGTTCAAGGCTCTCCTGCGCGGAGGCCTCGTCCTCGAAGAGGCCGAAGAAGCTGGAGCCGCTGCCGGCGAGCCGGAAGTGCGCCGCGGATTCGGACTCGAGGAGCGCGAACCAGGGCAGGAGCCCGGGCGCGGCCGCCCGCGCGGCGGGCTCGAGGTCGTTGGCCAGCGCGGCTCGCGCCTCCAGCGCGGGGAGCCCGAAGAGCTCCCGCGCCTGAGCCTCCGCCTCGACGCGCCAGCCCGGCGCGGGGCTCGCCAGCCCGGCGTCCAGGGCCCCGTAGACGGCTGGTGTGGAGCACTCCACCTCGGGAGTCAGCAGCGCCACCCACCAGCCTCGCGGTCCATCGAGCGGCAGGACCTGCTCGCCCCGCCCGAGGGCCAAGGCTGCGCCGGTCCTGCGCGCCTCCTGGAAGAAGGCGCAGTCCGAGCCCAGCGCTCCCAGCCGGCCGTCGAGGCAGGCGTCCTCCGCGCCCAGCTCCACCACCACCGCCCGCGCGGCGGCGGCGGCGTCCGCGCTACCGCCGCCGAGCCCCGCCCGGCTCGGGATGTTCTTGACGACGCTCAGCGAGAGGCCTGACTCGGAGCCCGCGGCCTCGCGACCGAGCAGCGCGCCGCGCACGGCGAGGTTGGTCGCGTCCGTGGGGATGTCCGGGGAGGCCAGCGCACCGCACATGCTGACCGCGACGCCCTCGACGTTGGAGGTCGAGGCGGACACCACGTCACCGAGGTCCAGGGCCAACATGGTCGTCACGACCTCGTGGAACCCATCCCCCCTTCGGCCCAGCACACGCAGGGTCGGGTTGATCTTGGCGTTCGCGAGCAGGCTGATGCTCACCGAAGGCCCTCGTCGAACTCCATGTTGTCGATCAGCCGCACGCCTCCGACGTTGGCAGCGACGAGCCCCACCGCCCGCTCGAGCGCTCCGCACGGTGCCTCGAGCGTCCAGTTGCCCGGATCGCGGACCTCGGCGTACTCCACATCGACGCCGGGCGCCGCGACGCCCTCCTGGAGCTGCCGCGTCAGCGAAGCGGCGTCACGATCCCCGGCCTCCCACGCCGCCTTCGCCGCGCGGAGGCCCCGTGAGATGGCCAGCGCCTGCACGCAAGCCTCGCCTTCGAGCAGGGTATTTCTCGAGGCCATGGCGATCCCCGACGGCTCCCGCACGGTCGGGCAACGGACGATCTCGGGGCAGCCGCCCCGCAGGTCCGCCACGTGCTGCACGACCAGGCACTGCTGGAAGTCCTTCGCCCCGAAGTACGCCCGGGTCGGCATGACCACCTCGAAGAGGCGGTCCACGATGGTGGCGACGCCGCCCAGGTGCCCAGGGCGGAAGTCGCCCTCGAGGCCCGCTGCGCCCGGGCCCGCGGGGACCCTCGCCGCGGCCGGTAGCTCCCCGTCCACGAGCTCCTCAGGGAAGAATCCCTCGAGGCTCCCCGTGAAGACCATGGCGCAACCCACCTGGGCCAGCAGCCGCGCGTCGCCCGCAAAGTCGCGGGGGTACTTCTCGAGGTCGGAGGGGTCGTTGAACTGCAGCGGGTTGACGAAGACGGAGACGCAGGCGAGGTCGTTCTCCATCGCGGCACGCCGGACCAGCTCAAGGTGACCGTCGTGGAGCGCTCCCATGGTGGGCACGAACCCGATGGTCGCCCCCGCGGCGCGCGCGGCCTCGCACCACGCTCTGGCCTCAGCGGGCGAGTCGAGGCGCGCGAGGCCGCCGCTCTGCTCCAGGAACGCGAGCTGGTCGGACACGGTCCGCCCCGAGCGTGGCAGGCGCTGCTCTGGCGCGATCTCCTTCAGGGGCGCGAGGACGAACGGTCGCTCCTCCATGCGAGGATGCGGCAGCTGCAGCTGCTCTCCCCGGTCGGTGATCAGGCCCCCCTGCTCGTCCAACGCGTACAGCAGATCGAGGTCGAGCACGCGTGGCCCGCGCCGCTCCTCGCTCGCCCGATCCCGCCCGAGGTGGGACTCGATGCCGTGCAGCCGCTCCAGCAGCGCCCCGGGAGCGACGGTCGTCTCGACCAGCACCGCCCCGTTGGTGTAGTCCGGCTGCGCCGCAGGACCGCCCACCGCGTCGGTGCCGTGCCAGTGTGAGCGGCGAAGAATCTGAACGTCCCCGTCACGCTCGAGTAGCGACAGAGCTCGCTTGAAGGTCCGCTCTGGCTCCCCGACGTTGGCACCCAGGGCGATGGCTGCCGTGATTCTCGACCTCACCATCTCGATCGCGCCGTCAGGCGGCCTCCCGCTCGGGGTCCTGGGCGGACGGCTCGCGGCCCGCGCGGAGACCGGAGATCAGCCCCCAGCCCACATACCAGATGCCGAAGCAGAAGAGAAAGAGGACGGGAACGAGGCAGAGCCCGAGCATGAAGAAGACGATCGGCACCAGCACACGCCGGCTCTGCATGCCGCCCAGCCGCGTGGCGAGGTGCACGTAGCGAACCCGGCTCACCATCAGCAGCCCGAGGGCGGGCAGCATGAGCAGGATGGTCGGCAGCAGCAGGTGCTGCGTCAGTTCGTCGCGCCAGGGCTCGGGGATGTTCGTCCGCATCCAGCCCCACGGCGTCAGTCGAGCGCCGGTGCTCTCGATGGAGCCCCCCAGCGACAGGAACATCAGGATGGTGCTGATCAACATGCCCGCTGCGGCCGGCGACGGCAGGCCGGAGAACTCGGAGTGCTCGTCGTCCCCCTCGGCGTTGAAGCGCGCGAGCCGCAGCACGACCATGAGGCTAAATGCCGCAGCGCAGATGAAGTGAACCCGCGAATGGATGAGCCCTTCGTGCTCCAGGAGCACTTTCGCGACCATTGCGGGCGCGACGCCGAAGGTCACGGCGTCCGCGAGTGAGTCCAGCTGCGCGCCCAGATCGCTGAAGCTGTTGGTCAGGCGCGCGACCTTCCCATCGAGAATGTCGAAGACGCCAGCGGCCAGGATCAGCCAGCAAGCGGTCTCGAGGTTCTGCTCAAAGAAGGCCTGGTCGGCGCTGCCGGCCAGGGCGTCGATGGCCTTGGAGATCGCGAGGAGGCCCAGGCCCGCGTTCGCGAGGGTCAGTGCGTTCGGCAGCAGTGAGATCGGCCGCCGGGGAATCTTCGGTGAAGGTGACATCTCGGCCACGAGATTACCCGCCAGTGGTGCCGCGGGGCGGCCATGACCTTAGGATCCGCGGCATGAGCGAAATCGTCAGCATTCACGGACGCGAGATCCTGGACTCGCGCGGTAACCCGACCCTCGAAGCGGAGGTCCTCCTCTCCTCTGGAGCCTACGGCCGCGCGGCCGTGCCCTCGGGCGCCAGCACCGGCATCTACGAGGCCCACGAGCTCCGAGACGGCGAGGGCCGGTACGGCGGTAAGGGCGTCCTCAAGGCGGTGGAGAACGTCAACAGCGAGATCGCCGATCGCCTCTCCGGCGAGGACTCCCTCGACCAGGGTGCGGTGGATCGCGCGATGATCGAACTGGACGGCACGGAGAACAAGAGCCGGCTGGGCGCCAACGCCATCCTGGCCGTCTCCCTCGCCAACGCCCACGCGGCGGCGGACGAGTGCGGCCTCCCGCTCTACCGCTACCTCGGCGGCGCCGCCGCCCACGTGCTGCCCGTGCCGATGATGAACATCCTCAACGGCGGCGAGCACGCGGACAACAACGTGGACCTCCAGGAGTTCATGGTCATGCCCATGGGCGCGACCTCCTTCACCGAGGGCCTCCGCATGGGCGTCGAGGTCTTCCACGCCCTGAAGGGCGTGTGCAAGAGCCGCGGGCTCAACACCGCCGTCGGCGACGAGGGCGGCTTCGCCCCGAACCTGGAGTCCAACGAGAAGGCGCTCGAGCTCATCGTCGAGGCCGTTGAGTCGACGGGGCTCCAGCCGGGTCGCGACATCAAGCTCGCCATCGACGCGGCCGCCAGCGAGTTCTACCGGGACGGCAAGTACCACGTGGACGGCCACGCCCTGAGCAGCGACGAGCTGACGGGCTACTACAAGGACCTCTGCGATCGGTACCCCATCTTCTCCATCGAGGACAGCCACGACCAGGACGACTGGAGCGGCTGGACCGGCATGACCAAGGTGACCGGAGACACGGTCCAGGTCGTCGGCGACGACCTCTTCGTGACGAGCGTGGATCGCCTGCGCGAGGGCATGGAGAAGGGCGCGGGCAACGCGATCCTGATCAAGGTCAACCAGATCGGAACCCTCTCGGAGACCCTGGCGACCATCGCGCTCGCCCACCGTCACCGCCTGCGCTGTGTCATCTCGCACCGCTCCGGGGAGACCGAGGACACGACCATCGCAGACCTCGCGGTGGCGACAAACTCCGGCCAGATCAAGACCGGCGCGCCCTGCCGCAGCGATCGAGTCGCGAAGTACAACCGCCTGCTCCGTATCGCCGAGGAGCTCGGTGACAGCGGCCGATACGGACCCCGGGACCTGACCGCGGCTCCCTGAGCGGACAGGCCTCCGGCTGGGTCCCGTTGGCCTCGATGGCTCACCGAGTCCCACTTGCAGGGTCTGACTCGCTGGGGCCTCCTGGCTGGCGCTCCTTGAATCAGCCCAGCTGAGGTGGAGGTCGCAGAGCTTGGGGGCGGCCCTTCGAGTGGCCCTTCAGGCAGCGACGGCCCCGGTGGACGGTTCCACCGGGGCCGTCGCTGCCTGGTGACAGGACGCCTCCCCCCGCCCCTGGCCGGCAGGCGGTCGCCTCGATCCTCGCAACTCGGGCGCGGGCCCCGGAGAGCGGCGGCGTTCTGCTTGAGATGGGCTCATCGCATTCTCCATGCTGGGCGCCATGGCCACCGTTCGCCCCGTCCCTGCCCTGCTGCCGATCCGCGTCCTGAGGACCGTGATCGGCTGGTCTCCTGTGTGGGTCCCCGCCCTTCTCTTCTGGCAGATCTCGGTCGGCGGGCTCCGCCCTGCGCTCGCCGAGCAGCGACGCCTTGAGAGCGTGAGGCCAGCCGTCGAGGAGCGGCACGACGCGACGACCCAGGAGTTCGAGGTGATGTCGGCGGAGTATCGCGCCTGGGATGACCCGGTCTACCACGAGCGCCGACGCCGCGCCGACGGCACCGAGGCCGGGGACGGCGACGAGCCCGAGGGGCGCTGACCCGGCCTGGCCCATCGCGGGGGGACGAGCGGGGACGGCGTTGCCCCGGAAGGATGCTCTCGAAGGAATCTCCCCACAGGGTTCCCCACGAAGCTCACCCAAGGAACCGCCCCGCGGAGCGACGCCGCTCAGGATGGCAGCCTTGACTCGCCACCGAGAGCACTTCGTGGCATCGTCTTCCCGCATGGGTGTCCCGCGTAGAACATGGGCCCGGTTGACGCTGGTCGCCGTGATCGCCCCGGGGCTCCCCCTGGCGGCATTCCCGGCGGCGTCTCCCGCTGGTCTTCCAACTGGTTCTCCAACTGGTCCTTCGGCTGGGTTGCTCGCCGTACACGCAGCGGCTCTCCACGCGGCGACCGCTACAGCGGGCCCGTCCGTCTCCACGGCTGCACCCGTCGCGCCTCGGCCCCCGCAGCCAGCGCCGATCGCTGATGAGGGCCCGCTGCGAAACAGCAGCCCGCTCCCCGACCAGCAGATCGCGAGCGCAGCCCTGCGCGTTGGAGACGACGCCTGGGACGCCTCACTGGTCACGGGCGAAGCCGATAGAGACTCGGCACGGGTTCGTGCCTTCGACAGCTGGCGCAACGCGCTCGTCCTCTCGACGTCCGGGGACGGCCTCCGGCTCCTCACCGATCCGGACGCTCGCAGGCCATGGCTGCCCGACCCCGACGGGACCCACGCCCGCCGCTCCGAGGACGCAGCTGTCGCCGTCCAGCGCCGACTCGCGGCCATTCCCGACGAGGCCCGTACCGCCTGGGTCGAGCGCTTCGCCGCAAGCGCAGAGGCCGCCCTTCGCCGCGAGTTGCAGCAGGAGGCCGTCTCTCAGGAGGGCCTCGGCCAGGTCGAGCGGACCTACCCCGCGACCGTCGCGGCCTGCCGCGCCGCCCTCGCGATGGCCGACCTCATGCTCGAGGAGGGCCTCCCCTTCAAGGCCACCGTGTGGACGAATCGCGCAGAGCAACACGTGGACCTCGGCGCAGCAGCGTGGGGCGAAGAGTGGGCCGCGGCCTCACGCGCCGCCGTGGCACGCCGCCGAGCCGAAGTCCGCGGTCAGAGCGCAACCGGGTTTGTCGGCGACCACAGCCGCCCGCAAGCGGCGTTCCCCGGCCCACGGCCCACCTCCGCGGATCCCCCGGTCCTCCGACTCGAGGGGAGCTACCGGATCTCCGGGATCTCGAGGACCCCGGATGAGCCCCTCGGTCGCGGCCTCGGCTCGGGAGTCGCGGTGTTCCGCGACGGGAGCCTCCTTGTCCAGGGCGCCTACGGCGTCCTGCTGGCCGCCGAGGTGAACGACGGGTGGAAGGTCCAGGTGCGGGAGAGGCCGGACGTGCTGTTCGGATCGGACCGGCCCATTGTCCGAGCCTCCGCATCCGCTGGGGGTTGGAAGTCCTACCCCGCGTGCGACGGCGAGCACGCCGCGCTGGTCTTCGGTCGAGGAACACGGCGGCGACCGTTGCAAGACATCGAAGTTCCGCCGGCGGGGAACACGCTCGGCGTGCTCGAGTATGCGCGACAGGAGCAGGCCCTGGATCCGACCTGGGTCCTCCGCGACGGGTATCAGGTCCGCAACCCGACCCGCAAGCCGGACCCCGCCGACCAGCCCGGAATCTCGCTCGTCGGCGGGAAGAGGCGGCTGGTGGCCGGCTGGGACTTCGGCCGCGGCTGGGAGTTCCAGCCCGGCCCGCTGATCGTCGACGGGTCCGTCTTTGTTCTGGCACGCGGGATGGGCGACCCCACCCACGAAGGCTCCGACCACGCCGACGAGGTCCGTTTGATCAACATCGACCTGGACTCGGGCGATCTGCGCTGGTCGCGGGAGGTGACCACGGAGCGCGGGTTGATTGACCCGGCCATGCGCGGGCGCGCGGGCTACTTCGCGACCACGACCATGCCGCTGAACATCGACCGCTCCACCGGACACCTGCTGGTGGGCACCAACGTCGGCCTGGTCAGCGCCTACGACGTCGCGGACGGCCGGCTCGCGTGGGCCATTCGCACCCAGCGCCGCAGTGCCTCAGACAGAGGCTGGCCAGGGTCAAGACCGGTGCTGGTGGTCGGGGACACCGCCTGGGCGACCCCCTTCGATTCCGAGTTCGCCTACGCCCTGCCCACAGGCCCCGCCCCTCTGGATGGAAGCCTCTTCAGGGAGCCCCCGCGGGCGCGGCGCGGCGCGATCGACCTGGCGGCCGTGGATCCGGGGTCGGCCGGCCAGCCTTCCCGGCTCGTGCTCCTTGGGCGGGACGGGCGATTCAACGCGGTCCTCGTGGAGGATGCCCTTGGAACACGCCATCCGGCGACCTTTCTCGCCCCCGATGAGGGCTTCGCAGGTCGCCCGGCCGTGGGCTCCGGGGGCCTCATCTTCGCGGGAACCCGTGAGGTCGGGATCCTGGGCCTCGCCGCCGAGCTGCGACTGGTCGCCGCTGCGTCGATCCCGAGCCTCGGAGCCGGCCGCGGAGGCGATGTGGTGCTCCACGGAGGCCACGTGCACGTCATCGGCCGCGACACGGTGTGGATCTGGGGTCGGGAGTGACCCCCCTCGGACCGTCGGCTGGCGGCTGACCCGGCTCATCGGCGTCCGGAGTGTCTTCAGATACGAGCCTCCGCGCCTGTAAAGCTCCGGTCGCGGTTCGGGGTAACGCTCGCGCCGGGCTAAGTTAAGGGTCGATGACCGGCTCCCTGCTGGCGCTCGACCTGTGCTCAGCGATCCGCTGTAGGCCCAGGCCAGCGGGCGGGCTAGATGACTCGCTCTCTCCACTGGCCTCACCCGGAGGCCTCATCCGGAGGCTGCGCCCACTCCAGGCGTCGTCCTCCGTATCCCGTACTCCTCGAATCCGATCCGAACCCCGGGACGACTCCCCAGCATGCTCGAATCCAAGCTCGAACGCCTCCGAACGGTCCACTCGTCCATGAAGGGCGAGCTCCAGCGCGTGATTGTCGGTCAGGAAGACGTCCTCGACGAGCTCCTGCTCGCCATCCTGACTCGCGGTCACTGCCTCCTCGTGGGCGTCCCGGGCCTCGCCAAGACGCTCATGATCTCGAGCCTGGCCAAGACGATGGACCTGTCGTTCAACCGCATTCAGTTCACCCCGGACCTGATGCCGTCGGACATCACCGGGACGGAGCTGCTTCACATCGACCCGGAGACCAGCGCGCGGTCCTTCCGCTTCGAGGCTGGCCCGCTCTTCGCGAGCGTCATCCTCGCGGACGAGATCAACCGGACGCCGCCCAAGACCCAGGCGGCTCTGCTCGAGGCGATGCAGGAGCGCCACGTGACCTCCGGTGGCACCACCCACGAGCTGCCGGAACCGTTCTTCGTGCTCGCCACCCAGAACCCCATCGAGCAGGAGGGGACCTATCCCCTCCCCGAAGCTCAGCTCGACCGCTTCATGTTCATGGTCCAGGTCGGCTATCCCGACGCGGACGAGGAGCGCGAGATCCTCAAGCGCACCACCGGCGGTGGCGGCGCCGAGGTCTCGAGCGTGGTCTCTGCGGATGAGCTCAAAGAGCTGCAGGACACGATCCGCGAGCTGCCCGTGGCCGACGCGGTGTTTGACTACGCGCTCGGGCTGGCCCGCGCCACCCGCGTGCGTGCCGGTGACCCGCTGCCGTTCATCCGCGAGAACGTCTCCTGGGGAGCCGGACCGCGGGCGAGCCAGTTCCTCATCCTCGGCGCCAAGGCCCACGCCGCCCTCGCCGGCCGGACGCACGTGTCCATCGAGGACGTACGCGCCGTCGCGAAGCCCGTCTTGCGGCACCGGATCGTCACGAACTTCACGGCGCAGGCCGAGGGGATCACCTCCGACCACCTGATCGACCGCCTGATCGATGAGATCGATCCGGCCCAGGCTGTCGGCGCCGGCCTCCCCGGCGTCCGTGACCAGTCGGCCAGCTGAGGCCAGGCACGCTCTCTTCCGTGGCCCGTACCAACGGCACCATTGACCCCGCCGTCCTCGACAAGCTGTCGGGGCTCGAGCTCGTCGCGAGACGAGCCGTCGAGGGTTTCATGGCGGGCGTCCACGCCTCGCCCCAGCGCGGTAGCTCCGTGGAGTTCGCGCAGCACCGCGCCTATGCCCCAGGAGACGAGGTGCGGAAGGTGGACTGGAAGGTGTTCGCTCGCTCCGAGCGCCTCGTGGTCAAGGAGTACGTGGAGGAGACCAACCTATCCCTCAACCTGCTCGTGGACGCCTCCGAGTCCATGGGCTTTGGCTCGACCGGCTGGACCAAGCTCGACTACGCCCGCTGGGGAGCTGCGGCGCTCGCGCACCTCGTCCTCGGGAAGCGAGACACCGCTGGGCTCGTGATCTTCGACGACAGCATCAGGGCGAAGGTCCCTCCCGGTAACGGAGCTCCCCAGGAGGCCGCGATCCTGCGGTCGCTCGAGGAGGCCAGTCCGGGCGGCCCGACCGCGGTCGGCGAGGTCCTGCGCAGCCTGGTGCCCCGCATCCGTCGGCGCGGCATCACCGCCGTGTTCTCGGACTTCTTCGACGACATCGACAGCATCCTCGAGGGGATCAAGCGGCTGGTCCACGAGGGGCACGAGCCGATCCTGTTCCAGGTCGTCGACCCCCTGGAGACCTCCTTCGACCTCGACGCCCTCGTCAAGCTCGAAGGGCTCGAGGGTGCGGGCAACCTGAAGGTGGACCCCAAGGCCATTCGCGAGGCTTACCTGGAGGAGATCAACGCCCACACGCGTGAGCTCGCCCAGCGCGCGCGTGCCCTCTCCGTCGACTTCGTCCACGTCTCCACCAACGAGCCCCTCGACGCTGTCATGGCGGCGTACCTCTCGCGGCGTCTGGCCCGCGCGCGCTCGGGCGGCTAGCCCCCGCACCCCAGCGCCGGCCGCACCCCAGCGCCGGCCCTCCCCCTCCCCCTACTCTTCCGGCACCCCCCACACCGCCCTCAGAGGCCCCCTTGATCGAAGGCTTCCTGAATCCAGGACTCGCGATCGGCGCGACGCTCGCCGCCGTCCCGCTCGTGATCCACCTGCTGAATCGTCAGCGCCACCGGCCACAGCGCTGGGCGGCGATGCGGTTCGTTCTGGCGGCTTACAGGAAGACGCGGCGCAGGGTCCAGCTGGAGAATCTCCTGCTGCTGCTCCTGCGCATGCTCGCGGTGGCAGCCCTCGCGTTCGCGGTGGCCCGCCCCTTCGCTTCGGGCGACAGCCCGCTCGTCGGCCTCCAGGAGGAGCGCCGGGACCTCGTGCTCGTGATCGATGGCTCCGCGTCCACCGGCTACCGCGCCGAGGTGGAGAGCGTGTTCGGCCGCATCAAGGAGCGCGCTGGACTCCTCCTCGAAGGGCTCGATGAGGGCCGAGGTGATCGGGCCCGGCTGATCCTCGCGGGCGACCGCCCGCGGGTCTTCCCCTGGACCGATCCTGCCGACGCGCGCTCGATCCTCCAGTCGATCGAGCGCCCCCTCGACGAGTCTCTGGACCTGGCGCTCGCGCTCGGTGAGGTCGCGGCCGTACTGGAGGAAAGCGCCCAGCGCGGAGCCGGCGGCGGCGCCGAGGTCCGCCTGCTGAGCGACCTCCAGGAGAGCACGTTCCTCGCCATCAGCTCCTCCCCATCGGCCGCGGAGGGTGAGGCGCGACCGGCCCTCGCCGAGCAGCTCTCCCGGATCGAGGCGCTCGGCCTCGCGGTGCTCGTCGAGGACCTCGGCCGGGGAGAACTCACGCCGCCGAACCTGTCGGTGGACTCGATCCTCGTCCTCGGCGAGGGGCCGCGAGCGGGGACTCCCTTCGAGGTGGCCGTGGGGGTGACCAATCACGGGGAGCGGGAGCTTCTCGCGGAGCGAGTCGCCCTCAAGGTGGGCGGGGAGCGGCTCCCCAGCCAGCGCATCGACATCCCCGCACGGGGTAAGGCCGAGGCGGTCTTCACCGTCACGCTGGACGACCCGGGCTACCTCGACATCGTCGCCACGCTGGAGGGCGACCGCCTCAGCGTCGACGACAGCCGGGCGCGGGTGGTCCTCGCGCCGCCGCCCCTCGAGGTCCTCGTGGTCAACGGCGCACCGGCCGACCGGGTGGAGGAAGACGAGGCTGGATACCTGCTCGCGGTCCTCGAGCCTCCCACCGACGAGCTCGGTGTTGACGGGGCATCGAGCAGCCCCTTCCGGGTCCGAACCATCTCCCCCTCGGAGCTCGACGCCGCGGACTCCCCCATCGAGGAGGCCGATCTCATCGTCCTCGCGAACGTTCCGCCCCTCTCGAGCGCCGCCGTCACGCGGCTCGAGGAGCGCGTGGCCGCGGGTGCAGGCCTGCTGATCACCGCGGGCGACCGCCTCGGCGACCTCTCTGGCTGGAGCCAGGACCTGTTCCGTACGGACGGCACAGGCCTGCTCCCGGGTGAACCGGTTCGGAGAGTCTCGGCCGCGGACCGCACGCGCTACTACCGCGTGAACGAGTTCGACGAGGAGCACCCCGCGCTCAACTTCTTCGGTGATGAGCGCTGGCGGCCGCTGCTGACCGAGGCGCCTTTCTACGACTTCGTGTCCTTCACGCCGTCCCCCACGGCCCGCGTCCTGGCCGCCTTCGATGACACCGCGCGCAGTCCCTTCCTCCTGGAGCGCGGCTACGGAGACGGGAAGGTGGTGCTCTGGACAAGCAGCCTGGATCGGGCCTGGAACCGAGTCCCCGACTCGCCAGGGACTTTCGTGCCGCTGGTCCTCGAGCTCGTCCAGGACCTGGGGGCCCGCTTCCAGCAGGAGCGGAACCTGGCCGTGGGGAGCGGCATCGAGCTCGTGGTCGACAGCTTCCCCCGGGCGGCCACGCTGATCTCACCCAGCGGCGCCCAGCGCCCCATCGAGGGTGACTCCACCGAGCGCCCCGATCGTCGCTGGGCGCTTCCCATGCTGGACGGGAGCTGGATGGACTCCGTGGGTGTCTATACCGTCCGTACCGAGGGCGGGCGAACGCAGCCGGTGGCCGTGCAGCTCGACGCCCGAGAGAGCGACCTCGCGCGCGCCACTGCCCTCGAGGTCGAGGCGATCCACCCCGCTCTCCGTGTCGCCACGGTGAACACCGAGGGCGGCGAGGTCGAGGCCAGCATCGCGCCCCGCCAGGGAGAGCTCTGGCGCTGGCTCGCCCTCGCGGCCCTCATCTTCCTCGTGGCGGAGTCCCTCTGGGGCGCCTGGATTGGCACCCGCCGGAGGGTCCACTCATGAGTCCGCTCCTCGTACTGCTCCAGGCAGGCGGCGACGCCGCCGTCCCCGCGGCCAGCGAGGCCGCTGGCGAGGCCATCCAGGAGACCTGGCGGCTCATGGATCTGCCCGCGCTCTGGGTGGTGGTCCTCCTCCTGATCCCGGGGGCCTTTGGCGTCGCCTATCTCGCCTACTGGCGCGAGTCGATCTCCACCCGAGCGAGGTGGAGCATGGTCACGCTGCGAGCCCTGAGCTTCCTCCTCCTGCTCACGGTCCTCGCCCGTCCCGTTCATGTGCGTCAGCAGCAGAACGTGATCTCCCCTGAGGTCCTCCTGCTGTTCGACGACTCCGGGTCGATGACCCGGCAGGACCCGTACACCGGAGACCCTGAGGCGCGCGCTGCGCTGCAGGCGCTGACCGGCAAGTCGCCCGAGGCCCTCAGCCGCACCGACATCGCCCTCGCCGTCCGAGACCGGGTCGAGCAGCTCGCGACGGACCGCGGATATATCCCCAGGACGTTCCGCTTCGCCGAGGACCTCGAGCCCTTGGCGTCGGGGAGTCCCCTCGACGGCAAGGGGTCCGCGACCGCCATCGGCGACGCGATCCGGGCCGCGCTCGCGGGCCACAGGGGCCGGTACGTCTCCGACGTGGTGATCGTCAGCGACGGCCGCTCCAACACAGGCTCCGTCATCGAAGAGGCGGTCGGAGCGGCAGGGGTCGCAGGCGTGGCCCTCAACACCGTGGTCGTGGGCGACGACCGCACAGAGGTCAACCTCGCGATCGAGCTGGTGGACTCACCCAGCTCGGTCCTCGAGGGCGACCAGATCGAAATCGCGGCGCGCGTGTCGGCGCGCGGCACCGACGGTGGCAGCGTCGTCCTGCAGCTCGAGGAGCTCTCCACCACGGGCTCGGACGAGGTTCGGATCGTGACCTCCGAGGAGGTCCCCCTCGTGGACTCGGGTGATCGCGTGGTCCTCGTCGCAGGGCGCGACGCCCTCGACTACGGCTCGAGCGAGCGACGCTTCCGACTCAGGGTGGAGCCCCTCGAGGGCGAGCGCGTGACGGACGACAACCAGCTCACCGTCTCGGTCACCGTGACCCGCGAGAAGGTCCGCGTGCTCTACGTGGAGGGCTACCCCCGCTACGAGTACCGCTTCCTGAACACCGAGCTGCGGCGGATCGACGACCGGATCGACGTGCAGCTCTTCCTGCTCTCAGCGACTCCAGACTTCCAGCAGGACCGGACCCGCGGCCTCCAATCCCTCACGGCGGTGCCGACCTCCCGCGAGGAGCTGCTCCAGAACTACGACGTCATCATCCTCGGCGACATCAACCCCTACGACATCTCTCCGGACCCTGCCCGGGGAGAGGAGTTCGTGAGGTCGCTCTTCGAGTTCGTCGAGCGGGGCGGCGGGCTCTGCATCATCGCCGGTCAGTACGACATGCCGCGCTCCATCGCAGGGACCGAGTTCGCGGACCTGTTGCCGGTGGAGCTCGACCGCGCAGGGGTGTCCATGCTCGACGTGCCGACGGCCA
>Ga0213863_10001448_pt1 | contig 17244 bp, 16 predicted proteins | sample PICome_8_FD_160128 | JGI IMG/M metagenome (GOLD analysis project Ga0213863, IMG submission 160128) | Coastal seawater microbial communities near Pivers Island, North Carolina, United States - PICO497 | ecosystem: Environmental > Aquatic > Marine > Coastal | place: USA: North Carolina... | reverse complement strand
GACTGAATAACTTGACTTTACTTTGGATCCGGAGAGTGCTGGCATTTTTCTTTCTTCTATTTTTGCAGAGTCCCCCGGACCCCTCTCCATTCAGGTAAATGAGCTTTCCGAAAATCGAAAGATAAGAACCCAACTTTCGGTAATTGCTCAGAACCCGGAAAAAAAAGGCCGTTCCATTGTAACCACTTCTCTCACTGGATTATCGAACTCAACTAGTGGTCAAGCCAGGCCGCACTCACAATGGAGTGAAATCATTGAAGGAGTTAATGCAAGCATTCTGCCAAAAGAGATCACCAAGATCTATCGACTGCGGACAAGTTTTACTTGGGGAATATTTCTTTTTGCCTTATTGGTAATTTACTGGACGGGAAGAAAATTGTTTGGAATGGTTTGAGCAAATTGGCCATATTTAAAAATCTCTTTTACCTGAAAACCAAATGCCTGATTTTTCTCTACACGGTTCGATTCAATCTTTTCTTTCTTCTCTTGGAAAGAAAGCTATTTTCCGTATTGGAGTAAAATACCTGTGTTGGGCTCTTTCGTCCCTATTATTTTCTTGGCATTTATCTTTTTTATGCGACCGATTTTTCGACACTCCCAAAACCTTGAGGATACTGATTCTATCCATGGGTCTAGCGGGTGCTCTGCTTGCCTGTTTTAAATTTATTTTATTCTGTAGGCATACAAAAAATTCTAAAACTTGGTTGGCCAAACAAGTCCGCAAAATTTACCGAACGAAGGGTGAAAGACTCTTGGGCATTGTTGAGTTGGCCAAGGATTATAATTCGAACCCGAGGAATCAAGGGTCGAGCAAGTTATTTGAGGCAGCTCAGTTCAAAATGGAAAAAGAACTAGTGCATCTAAAACCCACTAAGATTTTCACTTGGATTCACCATCTTAGAACTTTTCTGTTTTTGGGGGTTTTTCTGTTGAGCGGATTCATATCCGCGGTCCTCGTGCCTGAAATTATTCCCAATTCCATAAATCGATGGTTCTTTCCTTGGGCATCGGTAGAAAGGGTAACTCTTACGAGGTTAGATATAGAACAGTCACCCATAGTAGTACCGAAAGAGGAATCCTATGTTATCAGGTTCCCCACTTCACCGGATTCACACATTCATCCAAGCCAAGCCGAAATATCTTCAAAACTTAAACCTTTCACACGACAAGTAAGTTTTAAAAACAGTAATTTTTTTGAATTCATTCTCCCTCCCTTAGAAAACGCTAATCCATTCAATGTTAGCTGTGGTGATTTTCGTTCGGAAATCTTGATTATTCCAAAAACTCGACCTCATATTTTGGATTGTAGGGCAATGATTACCTGGCCTAAATATACTCAGATTCCAATAACTGAAGAAAAGCTTTCTGGTCCTACCTTAAAGATACTCGATGGAAGTAAACTCGAAATCCAAGGTTCTGCGAATAGAGCCCTTTCAGCAATCACGCTAAGGGAACCTTTCGATTTTCATTTTCAATCATTGAATTCCGAAAAATTTTCTTTCCCGCTTCATTCATCATTTAAATCGGGTCCAATGGAATTAAGGTTTAGTGACCTTGATCATTTATCTCAGTCTCGGCCTTTGCAATGGAACCTTGAACTTTTCGAGGATGAGGAGCCAACCGCTCTTTTTGCTGCTGCTAATGACCTCTCCCCACTTCTCGAATTTGAAACTCGTAACCTCCAGATTCAGATCAAAGATGATCTTGGTATCGAGTCATATTCACTAGAAATGAATAGCACCCGAGGAGAAATGGTTTTTTTGCAACGAACCATTTTGAAGCACTTTATTAGGAATGACTTGGAGAAGGAAATAAACCTTTCCTTTCCCTTTGAACCTGGATTTTTTGGGTTGGAAGATGGGGATCAAGTTTCTTTCACAATTTTGGTTAAGGATCGTTTTCCAAACCGGATACTTACAAGATCAAAGCCCCTAAAACTGATTATTCTCGGTTCAGAAAAACATGCCCAAAGGATTACTGAAAAAATGGAGGATTTAATGGACCAAGTTGCAGATATTGCCCGTGACCAGGAAACTTTGCTAAGCGAAACAAGGAAACAATCGAAGGATTTGGAAATATTTAACGACCCAGAATTAAATCCTGAAGAAAGAGAGGACCTTGGTTTTCTGTCAGAAAAACAACGGCAAATTAGCGACAGGCTTTCTACTTTAGCACAAAAAGGTTTAGCCCTTCTTGATAACGCTTCGAACAACCCAATTTTTGACGCTTCAAACCTAAAAGACTTTGGGCATTCTTTTGGAACGATGAAAGAAATTGCTACCGGGCAAATGGAAGATTCAGGAAAAGAAATACAGCTTGCGCAGAATTTAATACGTGAGGCGGCAAACCTGAGTCTTTCCACCGCTTCTCAAATGCAGTTTGATGCATTGCAAAGGCTACAGGCATTACTGGATACATTCTCAGAACAGATGGAAGAACTTGAAGCAAAAACCTTGGCCCAAAGGTTACGAAATGTCGAGAACACTGAAAGAGAGATTTCTAGGGATCTTACTTCAATTCTTCCCGAAACTTTAGGAAAAACCAGGTCACTTCTCTCGCAGAAATATAACTCCGCGATTCAAAGCTTAGAGATCATTCAAGCCGGAGCCCGAATAGAGGCCAAAGAAATCCAGAGTGAAATTAGTCGATATTTTGAAAGAACCGGGGTTCATGAATATCAAAAAGTGAGCCTGCTCATGCAAGAATCACGCACCCATGAAGGAATGAAAATAGCAGCAGAAAAAATTAAAGCGAATGTTGGATTCCAGGCTCTTGAAGATTTAGATGCATGGCAAAAAAAATTCGCTGCATGGGCCCTGCTTCTTGAAAACCAATTAGATGAATCCAGTCAAGCAGGTGGAGAAGGAGAGTCTTCCAGTCAAGATTTTGCAGAACAAATTCTTGCATTAATTAAAATCAGAGAAGGGCAAAAACAAGTCCAGCAGAAAACAAGCTTCTTTCATCAGCAGAATCTTCAAAACGAGTTCCCAGACTGGCTGGTTCCTTTGAGTAATCAGCAACATGAACTTGCCATCGACTTGACCGATACGCAAATCTCTCTTGCAAATGAAGCCCTGAATCCCTTGTTCGATGAAGCTCATACCGCGATGTCAAATGCACACCACCTCTTGCAAAGTAAGGGAACCGGTCACCAGACCCAATCTAAACAAAAGAAGGCAAAGGATTTGGTCAGTGACTTAGTCAATCTTCTGGTTGAAGGTCAAAACTCAGGAGAGGATGGAAAATCGAAAGACGAACTTAGTATGATCGATTTCCTGTTAATGAAAAACCAAACTGGACAAAAGCAAAATTCTGAGGGCAAAAGTCCATCTGCCGGGAAACAAGGGGGCGGGTTCAACAAGGCCGGGAAATCTGGTGAAATACTTGAAGACAACAACGGAAAAAACCTGAAACTTCCACGCACCGAGAGAAAATCAGATGCTGGCAGTACAGACTTCCCTTCCGTACCTGTAGAATTTAAAGAAGCAATGGAAAGATATATCGAACAAATGGAATGATGACTTGCTTTTTTCGTTGTATGGGAATGAGTGCAGTTTTCTGGGCTCTTTGCTTATCTGCTCAGGAAATCCATGAAAGCAAAGATGATTCCCTGGTTCAGTCTTTAGATGCCAGCTACGCCAGAGGAATTGAGTATCTAGCCACCAGCCAAGGTTCAGATGGAATGTGGACCGAAAATCCTTACGGGGACCAAGCCGGGGTTCTGGGAATGGCAATTCTTGCTTTTATATCAAGGGGGGATGATGCGGAATTTGGGCCCTTTTCGAAAGCAATTAGCAAAGCCCTAAACGCGATGCTAATTCAGCAAGATTCAAAAACCGGTTTCGTCGGTTCGACCATGTATAATCACGGTTTCGCCTGCCTGGCCTTGGCAGAGCTTTATGGAACTTTGAACGATGAGCGCATTGGCCCCGCCCTACAAAAAGCAGTTTCACTGATTATTTCTGCCGCCAATAAAAACCCTCAAAATGCCTGGCGTTATTATCCTGACAGCAATGATTTTGACACCACAGTTTCGGGAACGCAGTTAGTCGCATTATTTGCAGCTCGGAATGCCGGGATAGAAGTCCCCAAAGATACCATCGAAAAGGCTCTGAGCTCGATGATAAACTGCCAGGATTCAAAGGGTGGGTTTGGCTATTCCTCTTCAACCGGTGCAAATTTACCAAGAACTTCCATTGGCTCCCTGGTTCTTTCACTGGCACAAAAAACAGAAACCGAAGCTTACCGGAAATCCCTGATCTATTTGCAAAAAAATGCTGAATATGGTGACCAAGCACATAAATATTACAGCCTTTATTATACGGCTCAAGCAATGTTTCGAGCTAGCCCAGAACTTTGGAACGAATGGAATGCGAAAAATGTCAGGATCTTGCTTGATAGCCAACAAAAAGATGGATCTTGGAGAGGAAATCATGGGGTTACTTTCTCCACTTGTTCAGCGCTTCTTTCCATGGCCTTGAATTATCGCTACCTCCCAATCTACGAGCGATGAGCGTCAAGGTTCCCCCCCTCTTTCTAAGCCTCTTTTCTGTCTTTGGTTTCTATGCAGAAGGAGAAATAAAGGATGCAATACCGATGGAACGGCTTTCTTTTTCAGATGACTCTTATCTCCTCGGTCATTTGCTCGGACTTACCCCCGAAAAGAAATTGCTCTGGAAACACAAATCATCTTCCACTCCGATAGAATTTGACTTCGACGCAATTGAATCGATTTCCATCAACCGAAAATCAAACGATATTAAAAAGCAACCGGAGAAAGATCAACTACTCGGTGTTCACTTTTTAAATGGAGACTATTTAAGGGGCTCTCTCCTATCCTTGGATCAAGAGACCCTTCGCTTTTCAACCTGCTTTACCGAAGATTTATCGGTTCAAGTTGAATCCCTATCACATCTGAACTTCTTACCAAGTTCCTATCAAGTAGTTTTTGATTCCTTTACCGATTACAAAACATGGAAGAAAAGCAACAGTAAGTCATGGAGCGAAGAGCAAGGCGATCTCTTGTCAGTATTTTCGGGTAGTACCGGTACCACACTCCCGGAACTTGACGCAATAAACATAAAATTCAAAGCAGTCTGGCAAAGATCCTTCTACCTTGCCCTACGATTCTTTTCCGATTCGGATGGTGGAAATTACGGAAACATAGGCTACCATCTTTCCTTTTCGAACCATCGTATCAATTTACAATCAAACAAGAATATGGCTGGAAGAACGGTGCGGGAAACTTTAGGTTCAAAACTCGTTGAAAGCCTTTCCGGGGCAAAGTCTGCAGAATTTGAAATATTTGCCCATCGATTGAGAAAAGAGTTTGTGATCAAGGTAAATGGGAAGGAGTGCGCTCGATGGCAAGACTCGGACTCAGAATATACCCCGGATGAAAATGGTATTCTTTTCATAAACCAAGGCGGAAATTCAAATATTCGATTGCAGGAGCTTTCGATTGCTGGATGGAAAGGGGAATTCCTGCCCCAATCTTTAACACCGACCGAGGAAATGGAGCATTCGATAATCTTCAAAAATGGAGATTCTACAGAAATTGAAAATGCCTATTCCAATGACCAAAACCTTACCATGATCTCTAAACATGGAACCTTTACATTGCCTGTGGAAAGAATTCAAAGACTCAATTTCAACCAGCATTCAAAAACAACCAATAAGTTCCAGACTTTTCAAGATCGTCATTCAGGTCCTACCAACCTGATATTTTTAGAAAGAGCTCAAGGCAAATTACGTTTAGAATTAAAGCAAATTAAGAATAACTTTCTTCATGGAAGTCAGCCTTCCATCGGGGACGTATCAATTCCGTTACCATGGATCAAAAAAATTGATGCGAACTTAAGCCTTAAGCACCTTGAAACTTATTTTGAATCACTCATTGCAGCCCAATCTTGGAGTTTCAGAATCTCCGGACGAAAAATGGACTACAACCACCATAGACGGTGAACTTCGGATTTGGAACCGAGGAAGCCAGAATTTCTTCAAGAATTTAAGTGGTAACATGCTCTCCCGTTTTCGGATTGTGCCTTTTCTCCTGATGAGTCTTACTTGGCCGGAAAACTATTGAGTGGGCATGTTTTAATTCATCCAAGTGTTCCTCTCGAAAAGATTGACTTAAGTGAGCTCAAAAAAAGCTACTCAAGTTGGTTCAATCATTAAAAATGCAAAACTTTCACAAAAGAAAATTTCTAAGGAATTCATCTAAGTTTTGCATTGATGAACTATGCAGGGCTTGGTAACTCTTATAACGGAAATCCTATTAGAACTTATTTTGTCCATCCAAAAACATATTTTTCCCCTACTTCTTCGTACTTCGATTCCGTTTTTTCTAGTTTCATGTGGAGGTGGTTCGGTGACAACTCTTCCGGAGGCACCCCCACCCTATCCAAATTTCCCAGTGCCCTACGAACCCAGTACTCCAAGTACTTCCATTCTGCCTACTTCCCCGAATCCTCAGGTTTCATCTCCTTACCCATCTGGATCATACCAGCCTGTCAGTTCGAAGTCTTGGGAATCATCACCAAATGCACTTACTTCTTCGAATTACGCCCGCTTTACTGTCCATGCAAAGTCTAATATTTGGCTTTTGGTACAGGATCCAAACGGAAATGAATTGGACTGGTTGAAATTACAAAGCGGTGAGAAAGTGCCCCTTACTCACATGGGTGCCCTTACCCTTACTTGCTCCTCCGGACAGGATGTTGAAATCTACGACAAAAATGGGAAGAAGCTAGATATGCCTAGTGCAAATAAATCAGGCATTTCCATCATTCGTTTAAATTAGATTGTAGATTTTGCCCGGTTCCAAAACCCTGATTTTTTTGGATCAATAGTTCGGGTGGTAAATCCTCTAATTGAAAGTTTATATATGCACATCTTCCTTGCAGGAATTTAAAGGATATCAATGTCCAAGTGTAAACTTTCGCACTAGACTCATCAAAAACAGCCCTTCGGTAATCCCATAAATATCCATTTCCTCCGTCTAGACTTTTTCCCTCCGGTGGTCCCATCAGGCGTTCAATTTCTTGCCGATTTCGCCCAACAGCTAAAGATTCCAGGTTATTCTTTCGAACCACTGGTTTTTCTTTGGATGCCATCTGTCCATTCTGGAAAAGGCTCCCCCCATTGTTTGAGGAATTAGAAAGAAGGCCAATATTCTGAGATTTCTGACATGAAAATAGTAAACAGATCAAGCTCGCTGAGATTGCCGGTAAAAAATATTTAGCTAGTTTCACGAAAGGATAAAAATGGCGGAGAGAACGGGATTCGAACCCGTGGAGGAACGATTAGCTCCTCACCGGTTTAGCAAACCAGCGCATTCGACCACTCTGCCATCTCTCCGAACTTGGAATTTTATATTTACATCCTGGGTAACGGGCAAACAAAAAGATATCCAAACTGAATTTCTAACGATTGCCTAATACACCCTTTAATTTTTCAAGGTTTGATTTTGCAATTTTGTCCCCCCGCTGGGCTGCCAAATCAAACCAATAAAGGGCTTGCGAGGAATCCTGGTTCACCCCTTTGCCTTGCATAAACATCATACCTAGGTAGCGTGCGGACTCAGCATCTCCGGTATTTGCAGCATCCAGAAATAAAGAATAGGCAACTTGCAGGTTTACCGATTGCCCTTTCCCCCAGTAGGCATTTTTTGCAGAGTTTCGCAAATCGGTACCATTGGATGCAGCCTCAACAACTGGAGCGGGTCTGGGTTCATCCAAAACGATCGGAGGGGTAACACTCTCTGGCTCGGTCGGAGTTTGAACCGAAGGCTCATATACCGAAGGTAAACGTTCCGAACCTGGAGGTGGAGGCGGAGGGGGTAAATCCGGCGCAGGGAGAGAGGGAACCATGGGTACCACATTGCTGGTTTGTGAAAATTCGTTGCTTGGGGTGGGCATATCTTCTCTGGGAGATGAATCGACCTGTTTTAAATTTTCATATTCGTTGATCTTTAGCATGGCTTGTTCTTGTTCCTGGACCGACGCTAACCTTGCGTATCGTAATGCTAAATCTAGTTTAACTGGTCCTGATACTCCATAGGCATAAAAATCAGCTACCAATAATTGGGAAAGGGATTTACCCCGGTCCGCAGCCGCTTGAAAGTGAACGAGGGCCATATCATTGTCCGCTTCCACTCCAATCCCCTTGAAGTAACATCGCCCCAAGTAATGATGGGCATCAGGTAAATTTCTTTTGGCTGACTCTTGAAGTAAGCCGATTCCTCCTTTTAAATCTTTGGCAATTCCTAAGCCAGGATCAGCAATGGAATGAAGTTTAAAAAGGGCAAGCTGCACGGAGGCAGGCCCGTAACCTTTTTGGGAAGCAATTTCATAATACTCGGCTGCCATCTTCAAATCCGGAATTACGGTGGGGCGAACTTCATCAGAAGTGAAAATCTCGGCAAGAGCGTAGGCAGCAATCGGATCATTTCTCGAAGCATCTCTAATCATCATACCATCCGGGTCTTGGAAAGCCTTCAGGTAATGCATGCGAACTTTTCCGGAGTCTGGACCATAGGGAACAAATCGAGCCAGATAACCCATGGCAAAATGTCCCAACCAATGATTTTTCTTGGCCGCAGCTTCGGCGAAATTCAATGCATCTGCATAGGAAATGTCCTGGCTCTTATCGCCGTGTGCATGCACCAGGGATAAAAAGCCCATGGCATAGGCATCCTGTTTCGCCGCGGCATCTTTTAATTCCTGATAGTCAGCAAGGATCCACCTTTCCCCTTCATTTCCAATAAGGGCTTGAAAAAGCGTGAAGACCGCGAGAATATAGCAAGATTTACGATGTATACTAAACATAATCCTCCTATACTTTTAACCTAACAAAAAGTACTGGCAAGCGTGGTTTCATTTTTTTCAAGTTTCGATTATCCAAAGAATATGCTAAGGTATAAGCAACTATTCTATTAATGAGCGAGCCTATCCCATCATCTTCCACCCTACGTAATCCAGGTCAGGATTTAATTCGTCAGTTTGTAATTTATGCAGAAAATAAAGTCGGCTGGTTAAACGATTTTATTGTGATGCTAAAATCCGATGAAATTCATATCTTAGCCATTTCAGTTTTGGATACCAGTGATTCATCGGTAATCCGTCTGGTTCCCAATTATCCAAAAGATCTGGCTCGGTTACTAAAATCTCAATCCATTTCTTTCACCGAGAGAAATATCATTGCCGCTGAGATAAAAGATGAAGACTCCATTCATCAAATCACGCACTCCTTACTAAGGGCGGAGATTAATATTCACTATGTTTATCCTTTTTTAAACCAGCCCAATAACCGACCCGTACTCGCAATTGCAATGGAAGATGAAGATATTGGGGAAGAAGCCCTCAAAGCCCATCATCTTACAGTTTTATCCCTCGAGGACTTCAATCGCTAGTAAAGGAGGTAGGCTTGGGTCTGGTCCCGGAATGCTTGGGCTTGCTGGTTCCATACCTCAATGAATTTCTGAGGCTTAATCGAGGCACCTTCCCTAAGTAAAGCGTCCCACCATAAAGTGGACCCAACATGCTTGTTGAAGAGTTTGGCCTCGGCCTCACTGGCTGACTTGAATGGACTGCTGGTTTCCCAAAGTGCGGATAAGCGCATCATATGAAATGCCAGGGCCGTTGGATTCCATTGATTCCAATCTTTCAATACAATGTACACGCCAGCAATTTCCTCCCCTTTTGAATTTTGTAATAACTTGGTCTGGAAAGATAAGCCTGGAATCTCACTTTTCTCTAGTGCAGACTTCAATTCTTCAGGTGTCTTACCCTCAAAAGTAAGAAAGCGAAAGGGATGCTTGGTCCCGATTCCATGACGAAATTTTCCAAGTTGAGCACCTAAGCCAGTCATGGGATACCCAGCGACGGAATCTAATGTTGGAATATTGGGGGAAGTTGGGAACCAATCAAGTCCAGTATCTGGCCATACCATCTGCCTTTGCCAACCTTTCATGGGAACAATGGTCAGGCTTCCTGTTTTCCTGGAAGTTTCATCCACCTTTAAAACCCCAGGGGTCTTCTTGGACCACAATGCCAATTCTCCAATGGTCATACCATGAACAAAGGGCATCGGGAACGCTCCTACATAACTCATCCATTGCTGATCAATCATCGGCCCGGCAAGCTTTTCTCCACCAAGCGGATTGGGCCGGTCTAGGATAATAACTTCCACTCCATTCTCAAAACAAGCCTCCATCGCATACCTCATACAACTAACATAGGTGTAACAACGTACTCCTACATCCTGTAAATCAATGATGAGGGCATCGATTTTGGAAAGCATATTTACCGTAGGCTTACGGAATTTTCCATAAAGGGAAAATACGGGTAGACCGGTACGATGATCCACTTTATCTTCAACCGGAACCGAAGCTTTTTCATCGCCATAAATTCCATGCTCGGGACCAAATAGAGCAACCAAGTCAACTTTTGAACTGTCTCGAAAGACTTCTACGGTACTTTTCCCAGAACCATTCCGGCCAGCCGGATGAGTAAGTAAACCTACTTTCTTTCCATTCAGGATCGAAAATTCGATCTCCTCCAAATGATCAATCCCCAGTGAAAACCCGCTTGCACCCAGAATTACTGAGCTCATTCCCAAAAATAAAAAACCGGTCAAGCTCAAGGATAACCGAATAGAAAAAAGAAAAAGGAACAAATGGGATTTAGGAAAGATTCTGGTTATCATTTTGAGTTTTGTACAAGTTACAAGAAATCTTGTAAAGAAAGACCGATAGCACACCGAGAAAAATACCGATTACCGAACCCCCCACCATCATGGGAGGAAAAGTATCAAGAAGTGCGAATAGATCTGAGTAACTAAAGCTTCCCCACTCATAATCTGGCCTGAGCAGCTTATTTTTTTCATAAGGTATGCCCACGAGACGAAAAATTTCCATTCCGATCTTGTAGTCCGCAAAATAAATTGGGCCCATGGTAAAAGGGTTCGAGATCCACTGAAGAGCAACGAGAACCGGTAAATTCGCCCGGATAAAAAGAGCAATTACAAAAACAACCAGCATTTGAATCGAGACGATGGGCAACATGGCAATCCACATCCCGATAAATAATGCGGGAATAATTTCTCGGCTTCGAAATGACCATAAATAAGATCGTTTGTAAGCTGTTTTAGAAAACCATTTTAAAATTGGATAGCGATGAACATTCGACCTCCTTGGAAGCGGACGCATAATTTTCTTAAGCCTTCTTATTCGCTTGAACCTGGTTTCATCATCCGCACTCATGGTTTTCGATTTGGAATATTAACGATGTAATATTTCTCTTAGTTTACGGACAAAGAATTCTTCTGCTCTGGCAAAATTTTCTTCTAAATCTAGTTGACGATCTCCAAATTCATGAATTTCGACATTAGAAAATTGTTCTTCGCAAAAAGCTTTGGATTCATCTTCAATCGATCCAGCAAAAACATAGGCTTCTTTATGATACTGATCTGCTTTCCTGATGAGTTCAAAAGGACCTTTTCCTCCTATGGAGGTCTGATCAAATCTCCCCTCTCCCGTAATAACAATTTCACTATCCTTGATCTTCTGGTCTAAAGTAAACCAAGTTCGAATTAAATCAAAGCCTGGCACCATCGACACATCATAAACCAGTCCCAAGCCATATCCTATTCCCCCAGCAGCGCCACTGCCCTCTTCGGATGAATTCTTTTCCGCATCCGGAAAAAATTCCCCAAGTTTTTGTACCATTTTATTCATTTCATCTTCGGCAGCTACTCGGTCTTCGGAACTCAAGCCCTTCTGTGCTCCAAATTGGTGAGTTGCCCCCTTGGGTCCAAGCAATGCATTCTTTACATCACAGGCAATTTTTAGAGGGGGTAGGTTTACCATTTGTTGAATTGAAACCTCGGCTAGATCGGACCAAGTTTCAGGAGATGGAAAACTAAGCAAATCACCCGATTCTGAAAACATTTCCATTCCCAAACCGCTCAGGGCTCCCACCCCCATATCATTGGTTGAACTGCCTCCAATTCCAAGCAATATTCCATCAAGCTGAAGAGTTGAGCAATGTTTCAAAACTTCTCCAATTCCAACGGTGCTGGTCTTCCAGGCATTTCTTTCTTTCCGCTTCAAATCAGCTAATCCGACCACACTGGCCATTTCTATAATTACGATTCTCCCTTTATCAGGCAGAGAAAGAAAATCTTTTACCATCCGAGGAAGCTTTTCTAATTCACATAAACCGACTACGAGCTCTTTTTTCCGTCCCAAAGAATCCGAAGCATGAAGAGGTATAAATTCTCCACCTGCTTGCAAGGTAAGAATTTCTACAAAGCCCTCCCCTCCATCCGTCAATGGAACCATATCCACACGATATTCTTGCCCTTCTTCCTCCAGGGTCTTTTTGGCAAGCATGCACAATTCCTTTGCGGCAAGGGAATCCTTGCACTTGTCGAATGCCGCAAGGATTTTCTGCATGCTAATTCCCTACTTTACTTCCTCGCCAGAAGCTTCCTCTACCACCTTGAAATTTTCGACATGATAGGTGTCAGCTGCCTCAAAGGAAAGGCTTAGGTTATAGTTTTGCTGCATTCGCTCGATTAACTTGGAATCCGGACCCCGTAATCTGCGCAGATTACTAGGGTGCAGAAAAATCTTCAGCTTTAGTTCCTTACGAGTTGGATCCGTTACCTTAGATCTGGAGATGGCATTACTTATTTTTCTCTGGATTTCTATGCTGACCGCACGGGGGGATTTAACAATTCCTCTGCCGTTACAATAAGGACAAGGCTCGTAGATACCGCTTGAATTACTTTCGTCATGCCGCTGACGAGTAATCTGCATGATTCCCAACTGCGAAATCGGTAAAATATTATGTTTTGCCTTGTCCTCAGCCATCGCAGATTTCATCTTTTGGTGAACTTTTCTTTGATCACCTTTATTCTTCATATCAATGAAGTCTACGATCACCAGTCCTCCGAGATTCCGAAGCCTCATCTGACGGGCAACCTCCATGGCAGCCTCAATATTTGCTTGAAGAATAAAATTCTTTCCATCCTTACGGTCCCCTTTATGGCTTCCAGTATTTACATCAATGGAAACCAGTGCTTCGGTCTCCTCCATCACAATTTCTCCCCCGGAAGGAAGAAGAACCCGACGCATGAAAGTTTGCTCAATCTGCCTTTCTACATTAAACCGTTCGAAAATTGGGATTTCTTCATCAAAGAGCGATACTTTGGACTTCGATTTGGGGGAAATGAGCTGAATGGTTTCTAGCAAGCGATTGTAGTCTTCTTTTTTGTCGACTTGAACACGATCCACATCGTCGGTTAAAAAGTCTCGAGCAGTTAAGCCGATTAAATCAGGCTCCTCATACAAAAATGCAGGGCTATCTTGAGATTTCATCTTCGCCTCAATTTCATCCCATTGTTTCTTAAGCAGGTTTAAATCTCGATCAAAGAAACGCTCCGGTTTGTTCTGACCTGCAGTACGAATGATCACTCCCATTCCCTCACGCAAGGAAAGATTGGCAATGATACGCTTCAATCGAGCCCTCTCTGCTTTGTCTTCTATTTTTCGAGAGATCCCACACTGTCCGGCATAAGGCATCATCACCAGAAACCTACCAGGGAGAGATAAATTGGTTGTCGTCCTGGGCCCTTTACTTCCGATTTGAGCCTTGGTGATTTGGATCACAATTTCAGAACCAATGGGGAAAGCCTTCGGGATATCTTTGATCGACTTTATTTCGTTTTTACCAGTCGACTTTTTCTTATTTTGACGAACGATTTCGATGGAAGGGTCATTGTTTGCCCCAGGCAGCATATCCCAATAATGAAGAAATGCATTTTTCTCTAATCCAATATCAACGAATGCAGCTTTTAACCCAGGCTCAAGATTCTGAACTTTTCCTTTAAAAATCGCTCCAACCATTCGATCTTCATCCAATCTTTCGACATCGAATCCTTGTAATATTCCATTTTCGATTCGGGCGACTCTTCTTTCCAAGGCCTCGGTGTTGATTATCAATTCCTTGTAATCCTTATTCGCTTCCCTTCGAAAAAGAGTAAGAATCCTCTCGAAAATGGGACGGTTTTTTGCCCTTTCCAAGGCTCCTTCCCGGAGTTCTTTTTTATCTATTAAAATTGACTGGGTTCACTGGGAGGCAAACTCAAATCATTTTTAGATGATGGATTTTTTTCTGTTTTTTTAGAAGAATGATTTCTTCTGTTCTTTGAATAACGGGATCTACGCTTTGTGTTTCTGGCCATGATTATTGGGTTTATCAAACCCACGTTTCATCATCAGCAAGAGAAAATAGCTATTTGGCTGGAACCAAATCATCTAAATTCCTTTCGATAACGATAGACGCTCTGTACCACTCCCAACATCATAAAACAAGTGACGAGGAAGGAACCACCGTAGCTAAGAAAGGGCAAAGGCAGTCCAGTGATCGGTGTTATCCCGATGGTCATCCCTACATTGACGAACAAATGTGTCATCAGCAGCACGGATACACCGACAGCGATCATTGCACCAAATCGATCCGATGATTTGGCAGCCACCTTGAGGCAACCGAAGATAATCAACCCATACGCAAGCATTGCAAGTAAGCTCCCCCACAGCCCCGACTCTTCGGCGAGAACTGCAAAAATGAAATCATTGTGGGCAACCGCGGTTGGTAAATACCCAAGCTTAGCTTGCATTCCATTCCCCAAACCCTTTCCAGTAATCCCACCTGTAGCCACGGCAATGAGGGCTTGGATTCGGTTCCAATTAGCTCCGATGCCATGCGGGTCTTCCACTTCGGGTGCAATGAAGGTAAGAATGCGTTTACGTTGATAATCTTTGAGTGGTACGAGAGACGTTTCCTCATAGGCAATGGTTGCCTCCGAGGTACGTGGATTCTCAGATTTATATTGATAGTAACGAAAGACGTCCCACCCGAGCACACCAATCAAAACCACAAATACTACAAATGTGGCAATGAAGAACCGAGTTGGTATGCGAGCGACGTACAAAAGTGAAAAAGCAATGGGTGGGAAGACGAGAGTTGATCCTAAGTCTGGTTGAAGAAAAATCAAGAACATAGGTAGGCTAAAACAAAGGCCAACCTTTGCAATTCCACTGAGTGAATCTTGCATACCACCGACCTTGGATCGAGCCAGAATACTGGCTCCCATGATCATGGTAGTCCATTTTGCTATTTCAGAGGGCTGAATTTTAAAGATCCCGAAATCAATCCATCTACTTGCTCCGTAAAGAACTGGGCCTCCAAAAACGAGCAAGAGAGCAAGAATAGCGATGATGTACAGAAAATGTGCGTATCTCATCCACAAATGATAATCGATCCATGAAAAAAGGAGGTAGGCACCAAAACCAAGAACGCACCAGATAAGCTGCATTTTCCACTGATCCCCTCCGGTGTAAGCTTGAGCCGACTGAATAAATAAAATACTTAAAATACTTAGGCCCAGAAGGCATAACGGAGTCAGCCAATCCAATCGATTCTCTTGCCCGAGGAGATCGTCTGATCCATGCTTTTTTTCTTTGCTATATTCCAAAGTACAATTTGCAAGTGTTAAGTTAGGGTTGCGAGTTTAACAATTCTCCCACGATCTCATGCCATTCTTCTCCCAAATCTTCACTTCTCTTAACTGGTCTACCCGCTCGGGAATACCAGTAAGCCGCATTTCCAAGATCTCCTTCCTCACGGTGTAAATAAGCATGCACCCAAGAACCTTCGGATTCCCCAATTTCTTGAGCAATATCATGAGCACGGGACCAATCCCCTTTTTGGGCCCACCATAGAGCTTGTAAACAGCAGGATACTTCCGGTGGCTTTTCCTCCTTGGAGATGGAATGAGTAAATTCTTCGATATTCATTTTCAGGTGGAACAAAAGCTACACCCGACGCCATCGAGTACCCAGAGAAACTGAAAATTGAAATTTTCTTCGATGTTCTCGAATTACAAAGGGAAGATCTTTGCTTTCTTCCAAAACAAAATTTGGATTTAATTTTTCTTGGAGTTTTTCTTTCGAATTTCCAGAACCAATCCAATTTTCAACCGGGGTAAATTCTTCTAACCAAGTAAAAGGAGTTACAAGCACAAGCTGCCCACCCTTGTTAACCAAGGATGGAAGTCGATCAAGCAACCGGTCTGGATTTGGTAAACGACAAATTAAATTCGCTGCATGAATCAAGTCAAAAGAGCCAAGGTTGTCCGGCAAATTACAGGCGTCACCCGTTTTAAATTCGATTCTTCCAGACGGATCTTCAACTTCAGCCAAGCCCTCTGCGTAAGAATTTCCCTCGACAAGAAAACGGTAGGCTAATGAACCCTCTTCATGCAGTTGACTGGCAGCTTTGATAAAGGAATCTGAGAAATCAATCCCCAGCACATATTGATAAATATTTGCCAATTCGAAGGAAGAGGCTCCCACCGCACATCCCAGATCGAGAGCCCTTGCCTCGGAAGGTAGGTTGCTGGTGTCAACTAATTCATGAACGGTTCTTTTGGGAAAGTGCAAACCATTTTTGGGTCCAAAATCCCAAGGCATAATATCTTCATCTTTTCCATAGTGAAACAGGAGGTATTCACCCAATAATTTAGAGTCCTCGTAAGGGTTCATTTTAATCTTCTTTAATGATCTTCCAGAGATGCAATTTGTCCAAAAGTTTCCTTAAGTTGTGGATAAAGACCTTGGTAGATGGTGTAATTCTTTTGATAAATCTTTGCGTTTTGGCCTGGATCAATTGTTTCCGTTTTTCGAATCCATGTCCTGCATGCAGTTTCCACATCCTCGAACTGCCCGGAGCCGACTGAAGCCAACAAAGCGGCTCCGTAAGCAGCTCCCTCTCTTGCATTAACCATCGTGCAGGGAGCGTCAAAAATATCCGCTAACATTTGCTTCCATAAAGTGGACTTGGTCCCACCCCCTGAGAGTTGTACTTCCTCAGGATGAATCCCCAGTTTTTTCATCAACTGGAGGGAATCATTTAGTCCAAAAGAAACCCCTTCGAGTACCGACCGGGAAAGATGTTCTTTCTTATGCCTGAGGCTAAGCCCAATAAAACAGCCTCTTGCATAAGGATCGGGGTACGGGGTTCGCTCCCCGGATAAATAGGGGAGAAAAATCAATCCATCCGATCCGGGGGGAACGGTGGCGGCTTTGCGAGTTAAGATTTCATAGGCATCCCCTTCGCCCTCTTCTTCTAGTTTTGATTCCAAATCCCCGAGGTTATTTTTATACCATTTAAAGGA
>Ga0213863_10001447_pt1 | contig 17264 bp, 20 predicted proteins | sample PICome_8_FD_160128 | JGI IMG/M metagenome (GOLD analysis project Ga0213863, IMG submission 160128) | Coastal seawater microbial communities near Pivers Island, North Carolina, United States - PICO497 | ecosystem: Environmental > Aquatic > Marine > Coastal | place: USA: North Carolina... | reverse complement strand
TTTAGCTTCGAAATTGTATTTATTGATAGAAATCCACCTTGAACCCAATGAATATGAATAATATCAGGATTCATCTCCATAATTTGATGCGCTTTTACATTTGAAAACCAAGCCGATGAGTGCAAATTTTTATTGGGTGATGAAAGAAATCTGTTCGGTAAAGCATCAATGTGCCAGGCAAGCTTGGATCGGACCTTCGCAATCATAGTTTCAGGGCCCGCTACACCATAATCTCCTGTAGCCTTGGTTGAAACCAGCATTTCTGAGTTGATACCTAAGTCCTTTAAACTGCTATACAGATTGTGCGCGGACCTGGCAGCGCCGCCCGAACTGTCATGGGTGCTAAGCGTTAATATCTTCATGACTGCTTCGAAAAAATATTAAATTGTATGTCCATATCCACAAATCCTATTGTATGTTTTCCGTATCAATGCATCTAAAGTAGGTAATCAAACGAAGGGCTCGGCGCGTTGGAGATCTGAACCCCGAAATTTCGCAAATTAAGCTCATCATAATCCTTCAACATTGTCGTATTACTCTCTAACATTGCTGAAGTCCTCCTGGTGTAAACACATTTCAAAAGCAATTTTGAGATGCCCGGATAACTTTTCAGCTTTCTCTACAGCGTCACGCTTCGATAGGAATGACTCAGCCTCCATAGGAATATCATTTGTTATTTGAAACATTTTCTGTAAATAGCGTACGGTATCCTCACGCTCTACGTTCATGTTTACCAGCCGTACCAACTTGGCAGCCAACTCATAGAGATCAGAACAATAATCGGCGGCCGGATGCAGCGGGTAATATACATTTGGAGAAAATGATAAAACAGGCTTTCCGTGCATAAGAGCCTCGATCCCCGTAGTCGCGTTGTAGGTAATAACACCATTTGAATTTCTTAAAATAGTATGAGTAGGAACGTCTGTTGAAATAACCCGCACATTTGGTAGTTCAAAAAGCTTTTTCACGTGTTCATATTTATATTTATCTCTCCATGACGGATGCTCTCTAACATATAGAAAATATCCATAAGGTAAAACCCTACTTATACTTTCAATCAAACTAGTCTGAGTTAGGTATGGGAGTCCACGCAAGGATATAGTTGCTTCGGTTGTCAAATGGAAGCCCCAGAACAGATAATTTTGAGTTGCATCGTAATCTTTGATTAATGCGTCCTTCCTTAGTCTTTCAACACGATAGAATACTTTCAATACAATGTTTCTCACCGAACGATAAAATCTCTTCCATAAAAGAAAATCAATAAATGATTCTTTGTTTAGATTTCTCTTCAGGCGGGCCAGAAAAAAGTTTGGCTCATGATAAAAAACTGCGGGAGGATATGGACTACGCTCATTCTCCAAATAATCGTCCAAAAAAGCCTCTGCTTTTTTATAACTAAAGTCCGGGTCATAGACTGCCTCAACCACTTTATCTTTGCAAAACCCATGTTCTTGATGGATGGAACGCTTCCCCAAAAAGGCTGGCCAAATTCTAAAAAAAAATTTATTATTCTTCAGACAAATAGCTCTAGCAAATTCTATTTCCGCATCAGTCGACTGATCTGTAATAACTATATCGATATTTTCACTCAGAATAATCTTCTGCACATAATTAAACCTATCTACAAGGTGGTCCACATCAGAAATGACGTGCTCCGGCAAATGAATGGCCCGAAGATCTTTCTGTCTGGTAAATTGGGAGGCCTGTAGCATTTCAGGATAATACGCCTGCTTAAAAGTAAAACCATAAGCACTCTCTATGCGACTGGCCTCTTTTTCTAAGTCAGCCCTATCATGATGGGTAATACTGGGCTCGTAAAAAAAATCATCAGACGTAAAAAATGAGTCTTCAAAATCGTCCCCAAAAAAGGCATACCTCAAATCAACATCTTTCTCTTTCAAGCATCTGGCTAAATATCTTAGGAACAAGGGATAAAATTTCTGATCCCTCTGACCATCTACATACTTGTTTACGATAAATAATATTTTAGTCATTTTTTTAATTCTGACGAGATAGCTCCAGAGGGTAAAACAGTTAGATTATCGGGCCTTCTATAATGGGGCTTAGCACCAACAGCTTGACCTGCCTACAAAGTAGGCTGAATTGGCGCCATAATCGATTCAGACAGAAGCCTCCTAATCGAAGGCTATCTTTTCTAAGAAACCGCTTCAAAGCACAGAAAGATATTCGAAATTTTGACAATAAAAGAGACCAAATGCAATTAACTTAGCAAATGGATCCCAAAAGAAGTTTACAGTCCTCAATAAATAGTGGACCTCGAGAGTAGAATTTATTTTAAATTTATGGCGAATATCTACACGAAAGACAGGAGATGACCATGAAATACTTTGCCTTATTCTGATAGTTAAATACTGACCACCATCAGCCAAGCCGCTAGTGGCGAGCACGTTTCTCAGCTCTGCAGAGATGATCGCATAAGCGGCGCATCCTTTTACAAATAGCGAGCGAAGCATGGTGACTTGGATACGTTGCTCATAATCGAAATCGCCAGTAAAGTAGCATCACGGCGTTGTCATTTTTGAGCAATTCTTTTGCCTCTAATCTTGATAAGTTGGAGGATCTCCATAAACGAAGAGATCTGCAACAAACGACACATGCCGCTATAAAGAACTATCCCCGCGAGTATTTGCACAACTAGCAAAGCTGTTTGGTCCGTAATTGATGAATATTGAAGAGCATATACGCAAACACCCATCAATCCTGACAGTGTTAAAATTGGCGTTAACTCTTTTATCTGCTCAATAATAGAATAACCCAGTATTTTTTGAGTGTAATAAGAGCACAAATAACAAGCAAGAAAAGAGCAGACAATTTTCCCATATATCAAGGCAATAATTCCCCATCGGTACGTAACCAACACACTAATTATAATTAGAATATATTGTATGACCTGAACCCTTAAGAAAAGATCAGACCTGCCTTGAGCATTTAGTGCACTCAAGTTTACTAACTGAATCGGATATAGCACCCCTATTACGCAGAATAGTTGCAGATAGGGGACAATGGGAACCCACTTTTCAGTAAGTAATACGAGCACCAGTGGTTTTGCCACAGTTGCTAAACCCACCATCATAGGGAAAACAAATAACTCCATCATATTCAGGGTCTTACTTAGAGCTCGTTTCAGACTTGGTTTATCATGTTGTATCGACGAAAACACTGGAAACATGACTTGATTAATTACTCCTGTAATAGTCGTTACAGGTAGCGTTTGAAGAGATTCGGCACGGATATAAAATCCTAAAGCCATCGGAGAAAACAGCTTGGCTATCACTAGGCTATATATATTTACAAAGAAAGCATTTAGCAATCCGACCAAAAAAATCCGAGAGCCAAAAGCAAACATGCTCCGTAGAGCGTCAAAGCTAAATATCCATGATGGGCGCCATGTACTAAATATCCACAACAAAGACGTGCGGAACACGGTGTTTCCAAGCTGCATTAACACCAGACTCCAGACACCAAAGCCTTTTAACGCCATTATCACCCCAATTATTCCTGAAGCCATGGCAGATATGATACTTACCTTTTGCTGAAGCCTAAAATTAAGACGTTTACTAAGCAGAGTTATCTGCACTAGGCCAAAAGCACTGATAATTAAATTCAGTGATAAGGCGTATATCATTAGGATTAGCTGCGGTTGATTGTAAAAATTAGCGATCCAGGGAGCGGCCAGACTCAAAAAAACCGCCACAATAAAGCTCACAAGCACATTAAAATAAAAAATGGAGCATTCATCAATATGAGTCGCTCCTTGCTTCTGAATCAGAGCATGGCCAAAACCGCTGCTGATAAAGGAATCGGCTATTGCTAAAAAAACTGCCAACATAGCAATTAAACCAAACTCCTCAGGTAGGAGTAAACGAGCCAAGATAATGGAGACGACAAACTGAATCCCCTGCAGGCCAATGCGTTCTGTAGCACTCCACAAGAGGGCATTTAATGTTTTATTTTTTAAATCGTCCGACATTCGTAAGATAGCTAGCAGTGATTTCTGTTATTTTTTTTGATTAACGTCAAATACTTTATTCGCTTCTAACTTAATTATCATTCTGACGACCGCAACCGTACTCAGAATTAATAGTGTTCTTATAAATTCCACTATTTGAGTATTCTTTAGACATTTTGTCATCACGTAACTCCCAAGACCTCACGCAATTACATGACTCTACAAATCAGTTGTACTTGAAGGTGAAAAGTTAATGCCATAGATCACAAACTCAAACCCCAAGCTCCGTTTCAACTTAGCGCTGGCATCCAAAAACCGTTCTCGCCCCGCTAGACCACGTTGAACCAATGTATTTTTCGTCTCACGTTCGGTAAGAAATCTTTCACGCGTGAATACTCGCGGCGCATACAAATAATAGTCACTGTCATCATCGAAATCTTTGCTTTCACTATCTGTCCCAAGACCGTCAGGGATGGCGCAATTCGCGACCATTATGGGTTGGCAATCCAACGCTACCCATGGAAAGATTTGATGGCGCGGACCACTGTATCGCATTGTTCCGGATTTAGGTGCGGCCCCATAGGAAGACTCAATACTTCACGACTAATCACATCAGTAATAGGAAACTCTCTACCCATAAAACGATACTCAGAATATGCTGGCTGAAGATGGGGAGGTATTGGATAGTGAATCATTGATTCAACTCCTTTTGATTTTAGGTGTTGTTGCAGCAATTGGCGATCGGAACTTCGCACCACGTACAGATGCCATGCAGGAGAACACCACTCCGGCACATCAGGCAAGGTCAAGTTAGAGACTCCGCTTAATTCATTATTATAAATCTCCGCAATCTCTGCCCTGCGAGCAATATCTTCATCAAGATGCGGCAGCTTGACTCTGAGAAATGCTGCCTGGATTTCATCAAGGCGACTGTTGTAACCCTTAACAGAGTTGTGGTACTTTTTCTCCGATCCGTAATTCCTAAGCACTCGGACTTTCTCAGCAATTCGACCGTCGTTGGTAGTTACGGCTCCGCCGTCGCCAAGTGCACCAAGATTTTTCCCAGGATAAAAGCTCAATCCTGCAGCATGTCCAAGTGAACCCGCTTTTCGACCTTTATAGTGCGCGCCATGAGCTTGGGCGGCATCCTCGATCAACTTCAAGCCATGCTTTTCAGCAATCGCCATAATCGGATCCATGTCTGCACACTGGCCATACAGATGTACAGCAATAATAGCTTTTGTATTCTGATTGATTGCGGCTTCAATCAAATCAAGATTTATATTGTATGTCTGCTCATGCGATTCGACAGGCACCGGCTTGGCTCCGGCATAACTGACAGCAAGCCATGTTGCGATATAAGTATGGGAAGGAACAATTACTTCATCCCCCTCTCCTATTCCATAGGCCCGCAATATCAAATGCAGGGCGTCTAGACCATTACCAACGCCAATGCAATAATCACTGCCGCAATAAGCCGAAAACTCGGATTCAAATGCTTCTGTTTCCTCGCCAAGAACAAGCCATCCGCTGTCCAACACCCTGTTCAAAGCTTCGAAGTATTCATCCTTCAAACGCAAGTTGGTTGATTTTAAATCTAGAAATTGAACACTCAATTACTACTCTCCATCTCAATAAATTCATCATAATTGCGGATATAATCGGCCTCATCATAATGCTCTGACGCAAGTACCACACAAACAGCTCCTGACGAGAAGTTATCCAGTACGCGCCAAATCATTGGACAAACATAAAGTCCGTCGCAAGGTTGATCAAGGTGGAATTTTTTTTTCATTTTCCCGTCGTCCAGCACAATATCAAAGCTACCTGACATTGCCACAACGAACTGATGAAGATTTTTGTGTGCATGTGAACCCCGGTCTGATCCATCTGGAACGTCATATAAATAATACACTCGTTTGATTTCGAAGGGAAAATGCTGACCTCCTTCAACAAAGCTCAGATTACCGCGGAAATCTGATATTTTTGGAAGGTTAATTATTTTACATCTATCAATTGACATCGTTCACCTCTGAAGGGCTAACGGAGACCTCAATTCGGATCTTTCAGATACATTGTAATGGTTAAATTTACAAGTACCTACTGAAAACCTGTATTGAGTAGTTCACGTTATTTGCTTGTATCATCGAGACCTGACTTATCAACGTAAATCAGAGGTAACAGGCAAAGCACCGCCGCCTAAGTTGAAATCGCACAAATCAGACTTCTTCCAATTCAAAAAAAATCCGTTGCCATCCTTTTTGCATAAATCACCTAAAACCTTTTTGATCTTCACTCACTCTGATGAAAAGACCTGCAAATGTACCGACAGTTAATAGCAATAATAGTATTGTTAGTTCGATTAACCTGAACTGCTTCGCATAAAGCCTCGCTCTACCCCTGATTTCGGAAATTTCTTGATAAAAATATATAATTTTTTTATACAAAGAATCCTTTTTGCAGAAAAGCTTCATTATCAAGATACTAGTTCTAGGGCGGTAATAATCTTTATAACTCTGATATTTTGATGAAGTGCCACCTGCATAGTGCGTGACACTGACTCCAGCTAATGGGGTGGTATTAAAACCATGCAACTTCAACCAGTTATTAAAATAGAACTCGTGCCCATAAAAAACAAGTTTCTCATTAACATAGTTCATCTCTTCCATGGCTTCATTTCGAGTAATGAAAGTCTCGTTTATGTTATAGGTTTTCCCCATTCGTACTTTTTCTATTCCTGGACCCCAGGTCATTTCACCAGTTTTATTATAAATAGTGGGACTAGCTGCTCCGCATTGGGGGTCTCTCTCCATATGCGCAACCAATTCCTCCAATAGGGCTGGGCTGTTTATCTTCATATCAGACTGTATTGTATATGTATACTTTGAGCCGGTTTTATTCGCTTTCCTTAAACCCATATTCCACTTATTATCATTACCAAACTTCCACGGCGCCGGGAAGGAATATACTAGAAACCTTTCGTCCTCCAAATTCAGCAACTTCTTCAAGTCATTTTCCACCGAGTTATCATCAATTACAATCACATGAAAATCCTGAAAAGATTGGCTCATGAGGTCTTCATAAAGACTTAAAACATCATCAGCATTGTTGCGATTTAAAATTAGAACAGAAAGAATATGTCTCATTTTTTTCACTCAAGTAATTACAGAGCTGCTTACCTCAGCTTCACTTCGTATCGTTTTAACCCGATTGGTTTGTATTTAAGGCCTTCACGGACTTCGCGCGGCTAATGCCACTTCGCATCTATCCGCGCATACTCATCTTTATTAGACCAAGCTTGAAGCTGACGGTTTTACGCGATTTCATCGTGCTTAAGTTTTTCAGCTATCTCTATTAACCTAGCTAGGAGTTTTGCTTCTTCAGCATTTAGTTTACGACGTGAAGTGGCTTGACCAACGCGTTCTTCCAGCAACTGATGGAAGCTACTCATGCGAGACTTTTGGATATCACACCATTTGCTCATTTTCGCAAGTATGACCCTCTACACAAGACTCAGCCGAAAAAAATCATGGACTAACGTTCGAGCACCAAACCCCTCTTTTTGTGAAATTAAACCTTCGTTTATGACAGTACCCTCTTCTTCTGTAGAAATACCAAAATCAAAGTAACTTTTGATACTGGAGTATTTTTGTATCAATTCCAAAATCACGAAATCTAGCCCCCCTAACTCACGACCTGATACTCCACTTGCTAAATATTGTGTATGCACTACGTCAGCAGTTTCATAAACTAGTGTGCCTGCTATAACCACCCCGTCTTTTCTTGCAGTAAAACATTTAATATTCCCTGGAAAACTTTTCCTCAACTTATTCATTTCACTCAACGAGTGAACTGGACCGACACCATACTTAGATCGCAAGACATCAGTTAGAAGAAGCCAAAACTCAGACAGGTTTTCATCTTCACAAAACAGCACATTATTCTTAACTGCTTTTTTAACATGCCTTTTTCTCATGCTGCTCATAGGTAGAGGCCGACGTAGATCGATAGCGACTGATGCATCACGCCGATATAATTTAGCACCCACCTTAAATAGGGCGTAAAGATCCTCTTGCGAAGGATAACTTGTATAAAAGTCTGGTAAACGTTTATATATGAAATCGTCAACTAGGTTGGTAGATTTTAAAAAATTGATTATCGAATCAAAGATATCTAGTACTGAATGTATCGTTGCATTCTTCTTTACACATAACCCACCAAAAGATAGCCCTTGATGACTGTGCAAAGTCCTATTCGAAATATTGGCTGGTATTATTGCAATAACCTCTCCTTTTTCGCTTCTTACCACTAAGGAAAAATCAGTGAATCGATCTCCGTGATATTCGATGTAATCGCGATGAAACATGAAGTGAGAATTCTTTGCATTACTAACAAAAACATTCCACTCAACTTGGTCGCTTGAATTATATAAAGCCACATCCATCATAGTCTCTGCCCCAACTTAAACAGCTTCGAAATACGAAGATCTTGTTTAGTGTTAGCATCTCTGACTGAACTTACTACTATGAAACCATCTTCCACTTTTACCCACGCCTTCTCGTTTTCTAAATTTACCACGCGTCCGTTATGCATGTGGTAACTTGATTCTACCAAGTCACTTTTAACAACTTCTACTGCCTTCCCATTAATCAAAATTCGAGGAAGTGGGTACGGTTCAACAAGAGCTCGAAAGAATAACCGCAAACGATCAATTTTTTGATCGAAGTCGATCAGACAATCATCCAGATTTCGTCGACATACCCATGTTGCATCGGCTTTGTTTTGGTCGACGGGGATTAATCTTCCTTCTTGTATATCTTTTATAATTACTGAAAGATTTTCTGAAATATGTTTATTGCACATCTCCATTGCTTCCAGAGAGGTCTGACCTATGTTTGGGAAACTATACTGATAAACGATTGCACCATCATCTATATACTCGTTCATTTCATGTATAGTAAGCCCTAAAGAGGGCTCATCATTCAAAATCGCCCATACAGTTGAATGGAGACCACGATACTTTGGAAGTAAAGAATAGTGGATATTCAATACATGGTTTTTATCGAGAAATTGTTTCTCTAAAATTTGGGTTAGCCCGGAACACAAATAGAGACTAGCGTCGACTTGCATAAGATCAGAGGCAACTTTAAATCCCTTAGCTAACGCATATTCAATTACTTCTTCGTCCTTAGTCACAACAACGATATCAGCATAGCTTATTGCTAAACCATCCAAAGCAGCTATAGCACCCCATCCCTCCCCGCAGATACAAATAGATGCGGTAGTTATTGTGTTAGTCATTTACTTGACTCCAGATATCAGGAAAAATAAAATTAAAATAATTGTCTTTTTGAACAATTTTAAATAAAAATTACATTTACCACGTTGTCCCTACTCGGGCTAACGATACTTGGTAGAGACGCGTTCACAATACTTTTTCTTCTATTTTAGTAAATAGGAATTCAGCCAAATCAATTCGGCCATTGTTTCCCCATGCAACAAAGTTGGTCACCGAATCGTCACGATTGGCGTTGGGAATGGATTCCAGATTGAATTCATCCGCTGATGTAATGTTCTTAACACTTGAATTTATTAAGGGACTATGAAAATTTCGGTATTTTGGAATACGCTTACCTTCAATAGCTACTACTTTTTTACCAAGTACCATAGGTTCAAATATCGTTGAGCAATGGTCGCTACACACCACAATGTCAGCCCACTTGGTTACCCTGGAACGATCGGTTTCTTTATTAACAATCAGTAAATTATCAAATCTCTCAAGCATGCGCAGATCAATAAACGGTGCTTCCCTTGGATGTAGTTTGAGCACCATGGCCACATCAGAATTTTCTGAGTGATTAATAATCATCTCCTGCATTGTATTCCAGCCATTGGTTGATGTGAACATGGTACCACCTACAAGAAACCCTATTTTATACTTTCTGTCATTCAAAAAATTAATATCACAAATATTTTGCTGGTTTATAAAGTGTACATAGGGGTAACTAGATGACATATCACCAAGGATTATTCGGTTAGTATCTTTTGATCTGGGTTCGTTTTCACTACAGGCCAAGACAGTGCACCCGTCATAGGCATCGAAAGACCATTCAGAAAAGGCACTGTGCAGACCGGCAGCAGCCCCATGGGTAAAGATGTAAACTGGTATTTGCATCTGGATTGCAATATTGCGAAAAATCTCCGGTGTATAGTCGCTATCGGTTAAAGACTGATCAGTTAAAAGCACGTTGGGCTTAATAGAATGAAGTACCTTTATAACCATTTTTTCTTTTTTTGATGCAATATAACGGCGTAAAAATGCATTAAAAAGCCATGCAATAGAGAGTGTTTTCTTTTGAGATAACTGCCGCATGGAAACCGAAATACCACCTGACATTTTTTTAAGGAATCTACCCCACAAGCTGATTTCGAAGAAATCACTTATTACAAAACCATGTCGATTAAACAATTCCTTCTGAAACTCATTCAGAATGCCATTGCTAAAGAATGGAGAGAAATCGCCAACAAACACAAAGTGTTGATCATATTTCTCTTTACCGGCAATGGCCAGGCAAACTACCCGCTCAAAATCAGCTTCTGTTCGAATAATGTATAACATCTTTTTCATGCTGTTATTCCGCTAATACAGTACAGGGAGACCCATCGGCATTTTACACTAACTGAAAGTAGCACTAGAGTAATCGGAGCATAAATATTATTAGAGTAATGATTAAGCGCCATATCTTCTACCAAAACAATGAGGCAGATGCAAAGGAACTACCAAAGGATTATATGCGCTCTACGCCCTTCTTCTCGGCTCATGCGCGATGCGACGGATACAAGACCAATTCCCGCCACACGAACAGTAAAGTGATTCAACATCAACTCTTTAGACATAAATTTTGCCAATACCGGTCACCACTTCGGTATCTCTAATATTCGGGTCTGATCGATAATAAATCCATGTGCCTTTTATCTACACTCTGCCGCCGCGAGGGGTAGACATATTTCCTGTCTGAACGTAAACATATTGTCGTTAAACAAAAATATAGAGGAAAGGAGAATATTCAGTTAACTTTTCACTATCATCAGAAAAATAATAAGGAACATCAACATGGGTCCTGGTATGACTTAGAAACGATAGAGCCACTACATTTACAGTATCGCCATTCTAAATAGAGCTTTTGAGATTTATTTTCATATCCCTTGCGCCACCATTCTGTTGGATATTTAGATTTACCACATAGGAAAAATATATCAGTTTATCAGCCATTCTTCTTCCTTAGGAATACTCTATAGTGATCGCCTAACAACCTTTCATCTATAATTTTCTGGATATCCATGATTTTATTAATGATCTCTGAATCAAACTCGTGCAATAGTATGGTTTGTACATCGAGACCATTTGATTCAATGTATTCCAAATCGAGATCATTGTTTTCACACACCAGGTCAATTGATTTTCTCGAAAAAAAAGAAAGATGCCTTGCACTCTCAATATATCGATAAGGGGTGATATTTCTTTTCCTTATGTATTGCATCAACAAGCTATCCGATGAGGGCGCTTCAAATACAATAACTCCCCCCGGATTTAATAATGAAATAGCTTTTTCCAATTGCTCAATGGGATCGGTAACGTGTTCCAGCACACCCCAAAATGTAATACAGTCGAATCTCTGACTCGTGTGATAGTCGTCAAACGATGTCTCTACAATTTTAACTCCCTTTTCGCATGCCGCCTGGCAACCAGTACGGGACAATTCTATACCCGTACTATCCCAACCATTTTCTGTAGCCATGCTTAAAAAGACTCCTGCACCACAGCCGACATCTAACATCTTTCCGGTTTTTTCAAAGAGTGCACTTACCTGTTGATATTTTCTTACCTCTGTAACACTCTTTCTAATCTCGTCGCCTGGTAGAGTTAACTGATTTACATAGTTTTCGTATTCACCTTCAGAATACATCTTATACAGTAATTCTTTTTTCAAACGTGGACTATTGTAAATTGAACTGCAATTTTTGCAGTGTTTATATTTAAAATGATCGAGTTCGAACAGTAATTCTTCATTGTCCGTTTTACATAAAGGACAAGGGATATGGTCGAAGCATTCCTCTTTCTCTAATCCATTATCAAAATATTTACTCAAATAATTTCTGTATGATTCATACACCCCTTTTTGAACTTCAATGGGCTTAAGCTTTAATAGGTCAACACCAATCCTGCTAATATCGCTAATAGTAGTCATATTTACTCACTTTATACTTAATAATTGTTCCGCCAATTTAAAATCATCTTCGTAACTTATTTTTATGGATTTTAAAAATGATACTGGATAGAAGCCAAGATTTCCTGAAAAAACGGCATGCCCTTTATCCTCAAAACTTTTCATAAATGTTTCCCTTTTCCAAATACAGACAGGCCAGGCACAAATTAAGATTGGCGAGATATCTTGCGTCCTTGGCAATTGCTCATCTATGTTGAAATTGATCGCCTTTCCGTCACAAAAAGCCTGAAACTGTTCTTTCCTAACCGTAACCAATGAATCAATTTGATTATCAATATAGTATTGAATAATTTCATCAATATCACCCCCTGTAATAAACGGACATACTGGATTTATCTGAATCAATAAATCAGGCTTGACATTAATAAAGAAATCATAATTATATTCATCTGAAGTTGCTGTGTTACTGCCTAAGTACTCTGGGCGCTTATAATATTTCACACCTCGAGTTTTCGCATAATTGCCAATTTCATCACTATCCGAGTTAACATAAATATCTGTCAGCAATATTGAACTCTTCGCAGCTTCGATGGCATAGCTTATCAACGGTTTACCATTGAGCAACCGTAAGTTCTTATTTTTTACTCTTTCGCTTCCTGCCCTAGCAGGAATTTCAGCTACAATTTTCATGGAAAATCCACGTGAGGTTGGTCTTTCTATTCTTGAACCAATTTTAGGCTCATTAATCTAAGTTAGTTTATCTGAATCTTAATCGTTATTTTTTTTATGAGTTCTGCTTTATCCAAAAAATGCTGCGGGCTATGCCCATCGTTTGGAAACATGATTGCAAATACTCCATTTCCGATATCTACATTCACGCCCTGTCTGGATGGGTCTATATAAAACGTTCGATCTTTTTCTTTATCGTAGGGTATATTAACCTTCATACCCTTTACAGGCGACCACTTTACCCGTTCGATCCCTAAGACTGGATACTGAATATCAATAACGTGATTATGCGCCTCATACCCACGCTCAAAACATTCAATCGTCTCATATTCACTCACGATAGCAGCCACATTTTTATCAACAACGTAGTAACCTAGGGCGATACTCGGATCAGCTTCAGCTAGAAAACGCAATCCTTTGTATATATTTTCTGAAAGACTTTTATATTGATCAATATTATCTAGAGTATCTAATATCATATTAATTTCCTAATTCGTCGCTGAAATAGCAATTAAGCCAACCGGTAAATTCTTCCCCTGGCGTAATACCATGCATCACCATATCACCTATACCTTTTGTTAATATGAGCTGGTATGTATTGCCAATATTTTTTTTGTCCTTAGACAGTGCCTTCTCAAAATTCACTACAGAAATATTCTTGATATTTGTGCCTGCCCATATTTTTTCCAATTGCAATCTCATACGCTTTCTAAGCGACTCATCAATGAAACCTAACTTGAAAGAGATATAGTTGGCCATGTCCATGCCATAACTCACCGCAATGCCGTGAGGGATTGTATAATTGGTCAGTGATTCAATGGCATGGCCGAAGGAGTGCCCGTAATTCAAAAGAAGCCTTTCGCCACGATCAAATTCATCACGCTCAATAAATCCTTTTTTAATTTCCAGATTCCTTGTGATCAGACTCATCAGAGCACTTTCATCCGTAAAGGCCTTATCATAATTTTGCTGGTAGAACCCAAAGTCATCCTCACCGGAAACAAGGTAAAAATGCAGCATCTCCCCCATGCCGGATTTGAAATCCAACTCGGGCAATGATTTTAGTAACTCTGGCATAATGAATATTTTTCGTGGCGGATAAAAATTGCCCAACTGGTTTTTAAATCTTCCGATATTGATTGATGTCTTGCCACCGATACAGCTGTCTGCCTGAGCTAGTAAGGTAGTCGGGAAAAACAGCCATTCCACACCACGGTACATTAAGGAGGCGATGAAGGCCGTAATGTCCTGAGTGATGCCACCGCCAATACATATAAGTCGGTCATTTTTGCGAAATTGGCGTTCGATCAACTGCTCAATTATGGGCGCCAATGCCGAATAGCTTTTTTGGCTTTCTGTGGCTTCAATGAATATGTGTTTTCTAGCTGTTATCGTTCGCTTCATTTGATCATTTAGAAAGAAGAAAACGTTCTTATCCACAAAGATAACATCATCTGGATTGAGTTCATCATTAAGAGTCTGAAAGGCCGTTTGGCTGAAAAACACATCATAATCCTGGATTGAACTTTTTATTGACAGGTTAAACAAGGGTATATCCTCCATCAATTGCAATATTTTGGCCTGTAATATAGCTATTCAAATCACTACAGAGAAAAAGGGCAGTCATTGCAATTTCATCCGGATCTGCAAAGCGTTGAAGCGGAATTTGTGATGACAACACCTTCATTTCATCAGCCGACAATGATTGTTCTGTCAATTCGGTACGTGTAAACCCGGGAGACACTGCATTCACTAAAATATTCCAAGGTCCGTACTCAACAGCCAACGCTCTTGTAAAACCCAGCATGCCGGTTTTCGCTGTGCTGTACAAGGCCCGCTCAGGTTTGGTGATTAGACTCCAGATAGAAGCAACATTTATTATTCTACCAAAGCCTTTTTCTTTCATGCCAATCACAAGATACTGGGCCAGGCTGAAAGGCGCGGTCAAATTGACTGATAATAAGCGCTCATATTCATCGTTCGAATAACTTTTAAATGGTTTTATGGTGTTAATGCCTGCGTTATTTATACAAATATCAATAGAGTCAATATACTTTAATTTATCAATAAATGAGTTAATGCCTTGTCGAGTAGAAAAATCAGCCTGTAGCCAAAGAATCTTCGGGTTTTTGTTTTCTCTGGTCAAACGTTTTACAACATCATCCTTTGTTCCTGTTAGAACAACCGTAGCGCCTGACTCTATAAATTTCTGAGCAATTGCTTTGCCAATGCCACGCGTAGCGCCAGTAATAAGTGCTGTTTTCCCGCTGAGTTCAATATTAATAGGCACCGTCAAACACCGAGATCACGCATTAGCGTGTTCACCGCCTCTGTTTCCATGTCCTTGCGACATTGAACAGAATAGGTGCTCATATGAGGTGTAAGCAACACCTGCTCATATTCGGTCAACCTTCCTGTATATGGTTCCTCAAGAAATACGTCGAGCCATGCAGAAGATACTTTCCCTGAATCCAAAGCTTCAATCAAGGCTGCTTCGTCGATTAAACCACCTCTAGCTGAGTTCATTAATATCACACCTTCTCGCATTGATTCGAATTCTAAACTTTTCAGGATAGGTTGGTTTCCTGCTGTGTGAAGGGTAATAATTTCCGCATTGCTAATACCTTCTTTTAATCCTACAAGTTGAAAATGGGGACTTAAGGATGCCTGCTGGATTATTGGATCACAAACCATTATTTTTGCGCCAAAGACATGAAGAAGCTCCGCCACCTTTTGGCCTATACGTCCATATCCCAAAACTAGCACCTTGGTATTCTTGAGACCCTTTCCAATTATTTTGGACCACTGCTTTTGATGCAAAGCCGCACTTGTCGGTAGAATTGAACGCGATAATGCCAGCGCGGCAGCCAAGGTCATCTCAGCTACAGCATCCGAAGGGCCGTCCGGGGTGTTGGAAACCATGATTCCGGCTTTTTTGGCCGCATCAAGATCAACATTTTCCATTCCGATACCCACTCTGGTAATAGCCTTTAATTGAGGACATTTTTTAAATACGTTTGCATTCAATGTCTCAAGTCCGGCCAACAAACCATCCACTCCTTGCAGGTGATTAATAATTTCGTCCTCATTCATTTTTCTTCCAAAAGGGTTTGAGACGACTTGTAACCCATTTGCCTTTAATAACTCCAGAGGCGTTGTATCTATTGAGGCAAAAGAGGATGTGCTGATAGCAATTTTCATTGATGATAACCTAAATTTAATCTAAGCGAGGTATTCGGCTTTACCGATGTGTGAGCTAAATTCCAATAGCAATTTAGAAGATTCCCCGTGTATTGAACCTCATAAGCTATGTCTCCTAACATTTCATGTTTTTTAATTAATGCCCGTTATCTTCCAGAAGCGCAAGTTCACTCATAAACTCACACCCATTATTTGATGTTGACATCTTTAGTGTACTGGGTTGCTAAAAGACTTCTTCAAATAGGCTATTGGTAACAGCCGTACCAATTTCGACATCTGCTGTAACTCGCAATCCAACAATAGAATCGAGATGCTTCGGTGCAATGCCATACCCGGGTCTTACACTTCGAACTGAGTCTCTAGTAATAATTTCTCCAGCCTTGAGGGTTTTCACAAAGTACAAAGAACGCCGAAACTTAATATTACCTACTTCGCTGGACTTAAGTCCGTAATCTACAGACCCTAATGCTGCATGGGCAATTTTACTACATTTGACTAGCTCTTCTAGATCACAGGGTTCCATAGAAAAACTATCGTCAGGACCACCACCCTTTCGATCCATTGTAAAATGCTTTTCTATAATACTACATCCAAGAGCTACACTTGTAATTGCCGTGGTATTGCCTAATGTATGGTCTGATAACCCAGTTACCAGGCCGAATCTCCCAACCATATCTTTGATTGTTCTAAGATTGTAATTTTCAGACGGCGCCGGATACCCGCTGACGCAGTGCAGTATCGCCAATTCTTTGCATCCTGCGGATTTAGCGGCATCAATAGCCTCTTGAATCTCATCTTGGTTGGCCATACCAGTCGAAATAACCATCGGTTTCTTGGTGGCTGCTACGTACTTGATCAGTGCGAGATCAATAGCCTCAAAAGAAGCGATTTTATAAGCTGGTGTATTTAGATCTTCTAGGAGATCAACGGCAGTGCTGTCAAATGGCGAGCTAAATAGGGTGATCCCAACCTCTCGTGCAACATCAAACAGGGGCTTATGCCAGTCCCAAGGCGTATAAGCCTCTTGATATAACTCATAGAGCGAGCGACCAGCCCACAGGCCATTATCGATTATAAAATCAGGAAGCCTGGAATCTAAAGTGAGCGTGTCGGCAGTGTAGGTTTGAATCTTTACA
>Ga0213863_10001446_pt1 | contig 17264 bp, 14 predicted proteins | sample PICome_8_FD_160128 | JGI IMG/M metagenome (GOLD analysis project Ga0213863, IMG submission 160128) | Coastal seawater microbial communities near Pivers Island, North Carolina, United States - PICO497 | ecosystem: Environmental > Aquatic > Marine > Coastal | place: USA: North Carolina... | reverse complement strand
GCGCCGCAACTGAAGTGATTGCAGGGGAGGGGATGATCCTAACCGCCGGGGGATATGATTCACATATTCATTTTATTTGCCCGCAACAGATTGAAGAGGCCCTCGCAAGCGGGGTAACCACGATGTCGGGGGGTGGCACTGGACCCGCAACCGGAACCAATGCCACCACTTGCACGCCAGGTGCCTGGAATATTGGAAAAATGTTACAGGCCGCTGATGATTTCCCGATGAATCTTGGATTTCTAGGTAAGGGAAATTCTTCAAACCCGGAAGCCTTGCGTGAACAAGTACGGGCTGGTGCAATTGGGTTAAAACTTCATGAGGACTGGGGTACTACACCCTCGACTATTGATGTTTGCCTTGGGGTTGCAGACGAGATGGATGTACAGGTTGCGATTCATACCGACACCCTCAATGAGGCGGGATTCGTGGAGGATTCTGTGGCCGCATTCAAAGGCCGTGCTATTCATACTTTTCACACCGAAGGTGCAGGAGGTGGCCATGCCCCTGACATTATAAAAGTTTGTGGTGAGCCCAATGTCTTGCCTTCATCCACGAACCCAACTCGTCCTTTTACGGTAAATACGATTGATGAACACTTGGATATGCTGATGGTTTGTCACCACTTGGATTCTAAAATCCCCGAAGATGTTTCTTTTGCTGAATCCAGAATTAGACCTTCGACCATTGCCGCCGAGGACATTCTACACGACCGGGGAGCGTTTTCAGTGATGGCGAGTGATAGCCAGGCCATGGGAAGGGTGGGAGAGGTCCTGTCCAGAACCTGGCAGACGGCGGATAAAATGAAAAAGCAGTTTGGAAAGCTTGAATCCTCCACCCATCCAGATGCGGATAATTTCCGGGTGCTTCGATACCTTTCAAAATACACCATCAACCCGGCAATTGTTCATGGCATGTCGGAGGAGATTGGATCAATTTCCGTGGGAAAACTTGCAGATCTGGTTCTTTTCAAGCCTGCATTTTTTGGGGTAAAACCAGAGTTGGTGATCAAGGGTGGCTTTATTGCCTATGCAAACATGGGTGATCCCAATGCCTCGATTCCAACCCCCCAACCGATGCATTACCGTCCCCAATTTGGAGCCTTTGGAAAGGCTCGAACCACAACATCAATCAGTTTTGTAAGCCAGGCATCCATGGAAAATGAATCCTTGGAGAATCTCGGACTTGAGAAAAGAATTCTCCCCGTCAGTAACACCCGTGACATTGGAAAAAAAGACCTAATTTTAAACGATGCTTTACCCAAGATGGAAGTCGACCCTGAGACCTATGTTGTGAAAGCGGACGGGGAAGAATTGCATTGTGAGCCCGCTAAAGTGGTTCCCTTGGCTCAAAGGTATTTCCTGTTTTGATTATGAAAGTAATCAAAGAACTGCATTCTTTAAATCCTGAAGTATTGGATCGTTCGATCCGATTAATCGTGGAAAGAAGGGTGCTTGCCAAGCGAAGATGGCGGGGAAAGGCAGAGGATGGGACCGATTTTGGTTTTGATTTGGATGTACCTCTCAGGCATGGAATCTGTTTTCATACCGATAAGCAAAAAAAGTATGTGATTGAACAAAAACCGGAGCAAGTCTTTCGGGTCCCTTATCCTGACCAAAAAGAAGCCGCTCACCGGGCCTGGCAAGTGGGCAACCTTCATTTTCCCGCACAATTTACGGAGACCTTCTTGTTGGTCGAGGGCGATCTTGCGGTTCGGCATATGCTCGACCGCAATCAAATCCCTTTTGAAGAAGCTATGGAAATATTTGAACCGGTGATGGCTGCTTCCAGTCACCGTCACGACAATGCAACGATATTGAAGTATTTCAACCGCTGGTAGTTTGCCTAACATCCATCATCGAGAGACCATGAAAGAAGCCATGCCTGAACCGAAGAATTTTGAGTGGTTGGGTGGCTTAATCCAAACAACGGATACGCTTTTCCCAAGCGGTGGTTATGCTCATTCTTACGGGTTGGAGGAGCTGGTTGCCCAGGGGAGAATCAATTCAGCAAAGGATCTGGAAGATTTTTTGATGACCGATATTTTACCTACCCTGGAGAACTTGGAACTTCCCTACCTGAGGTTTTGTGGGGAAGCGGTGCAGCAGGATGACTTCGAGGAATTACGAATTCTAAACGAGGAAATCTCAGCCTGGAAATTAACCCGTGAAACTCGGGAGGCTGGAAGTGCTCAAGGGATGCAGTTGATCCGCATGATTCGTGAAATTTACCACTGTCCCCAATCCGATGCATTTCACAAGATCCTGCTTAATAATCAGGAAGAATGTCAGCAAATTACCGCCACTGCTTTGCTACGAAATTTACAAAAGAATCCTTTACCATCCATGCTGATCGCATGGATTTATCAAGCGGTTTCAAATTTCTGTTCCGCATCGATTAAATTATTAAGGTTGGGCGAGGTTGCCTGTCAGAAAATAATCCACCGCTGTCTCGAAGCAGATCGAATTCGAAAAGTAATTTCCGGCTCGCTCACCATAAAACGGGAAAATGCGGGCTTTTTTAATCCCATGCTCGATATTGCCTCTGCTCGTCATGAGCTCGCATTTTCAAGACTTTTTATATCATGAACGAAAACAATTCTAATGCGTTTAGCCGCCCAGTCCGGGTTGGTATCGGAGGCCCCGTCGGCTCCGGGAAGACCATGCTCACTTTACGCCTTTGTGAAGTGCTCAGGGAGAAATATTCGATGGTGGTGATCACCAATGATATTTACACCAAGGAGGATGCCCAATACTTGGCCCGTAACGGAGCCTTATCTGAAGACCGGATCATGGGGGTGGAAACAGGAGGGTGTCCGCATACCGCGATTCGTGATGATACCAGCATGAATTCGGTGGCCATCGAACAACTCCAAGCCCGTCATCCAGATGCCAAGCTTGTTCTTTTGGAAAGTGGAGGTGATAATTTATCAGCTACTTTTTCCCCGGAATTGGTGGATGCTTTCATCTATGTAATCGACGTTGCTGAAGGCGATAAAATTCCCAGAAAGGGAGGCCCTGCCATTCGTTATTCCGACCTGTTGATTATTAATAAAACAGACTTAGCACCGTTGGTTGGTGCGGACCTCGAGGTGATGGACCGGGACTCGAAGAAAATGAGGGAGGAAAGACCCTACTTATTTGCGGATCTTAAAACCCACAAGGGATTGGATGACATCGTGAAATGGTTGACCACCGAATTCCTCTTTTGAACCAAAGATTCTTTCCTCAGAATGAAGAATACTTTTGCTTTGGATGGTGGGGTGACCCTAGGGTGCCGTAGAAATAGCGATGGGGTTCCTTATTTATCCAGTCAGCGGTTTTCCCCACCCGTTCATTTAAGTAAGCCATACTTTGACGCAGATACCAATTCTTTGCTGGTTAACTTATCCTGCCCAACCGCTGGTTTGCTCGCTGGAGATCGAATGCTTTGTGATATTGAAGTGACCGACCAGGCCTCGATGGTAGTGACCACCCCGGGAGCTACCCGTTCTCATTTTATGCGATCCGGGATTGCCCGGGTTGAGCAAAAGCTTAGGGTCAGGGATGGTTCTTTTCTGGAATTCAATCCCGGTGCCTTGATCCTGCAAAAAGCCACCAACTTGGAGCAGGTGACCGAAGTGGAAGTCGACGAAGATGCGGAGATCCTCTTCGTGGAGAAAATACTGCCCGGACGGATCGCACATGGTGAATCCTTTGTTTTTCAAAAATTCTCCAATCGGTTAAGCATTAAGCAAGGCAAGCAACTCGCCCTCTTGGAATCCTTCGTTTTGGACCCAGAGAATGAATCGGTACTTCCATGGAAAAATTCATTCTCCACTCCTTATTACGGTTCCTTTTACTTGATTTCTCCAAAGCTTAAGGAGCATTTACCCTGTCGAGAGAAGATCCATGGGCTGATCAGCCCCAACCTTCTTACCGGTACCACTTCTTTACACCGGAAGGCTGGCTGGCTGGTGAAGATCTTGGCCGGTGATCCCTATGAATTCAAACGGGCCATGAAGGAAATTAGAAAACTACTTCATTCTGATATCGGGCGCACCCCCACAGATTTTCGCAGGTATTGAATCGATGAACTCCTTTTTTCACTTATGATATACGAAACCATGGTTATTGCGAGTAGTGCGGCATCCATAGGGTTCGTACATACCATTTTAGGTCCCGATCATTACCTTCCCCTTGTGGCCATGGCCAAGACCAATGGATGGAGTGCACCAAAGACCGCAAGCTATGTCGCGGTTTGTGGAATCATTCATCTCTTGGGAACAATTTTGGTGGGTGCTCTGGCCATCTTCCTCGGCTTGGCATATTTGAGCCTTGAGACCGTACAATCCCTGAGGACCGATTTTGCTGGCTGGTTTCTCTTGTCTTTTGGAGCCATCTATTTTGCTTGGGGTTTGAATTGGGCAATCCGGGAAGGAAGACGGTCCCAGGGAAGTCCCGTGGTTGATAATCAAAAAAACTCGACTTTTGCCCGATGCACTCCCTTTGCCCTCTTCGTGTTCTTTATTCTCGGTCCCTGTGAACCCTTGATCCCCTTAATATCATCTGGAGGAGGAGACTCGGGTTGGTTTCCCAGCGTCTTAGTTCTCTCTGCCTTTTGCGTAACCACCATCCTGACCATGCTAGTTTGCGTGATGTTTTTCTATTACGGGGTCTCCCGCTTCTCTATTATCCTGAGGTTCGAAAATTACATGCATGCCGTTACCGGTTTGATCTTGTTTGTTTGCGGGTGTGCCATTCAATTCCACGGGCATTGATGCCGGGAATAGGAGATGTCGGCATTCAACCGCCCTTCTTTTTCATCGCTTGGATTTCCTTGTGGCTCTGGTAAACCATTGCCGGAACCTCGTACTCTTTTTTTAGCCGTTTGAGTTCTTGAAGGAATCTGGCTTGCACCTTTGCGTAATCGGGATTCCCATAAACACTCTTCATTTCGTCCGGGTCGTTTTTCAAATCGAACAGTTCCCACTCCCCCTTGTCGAAAAAGTGAATCAGTTTGTGCCTGGCCGTCTTAACTCCTTCGTGACGGGCCACGCCGTGCCCGCCTCCCTCGTGATAGTGATAGTAGAGACTTTTGCGCCAATTCTTTGGTTTGTTACCTTTGAGCAGGGGAACGAGGCTGACTCCCTGCATCTTTGAATCGGCTTGGGCACCGGCAAGATCAAGAAAAGTCTGGGCGAAATCAAGGTTACTGGTGAGGTCGCGGTTTTTGGATTTTGACTCGATCTTTCCGGGCCAGCGGACGAGGAGTGGCATACGGTAGGAGAGTTCGTACATCCAGCGCTTATCGAACCAACCGTGGTCGCCGAGGTAAAACCCTTGATCGGACGAATAGATCACCACCGTATTCTCAGCCAGCCCACTTTCGTCCAAATATTTGAGTAGGCGCCCGACATTTTCGTCCACCGCCTTGGTGCAGAGGAGGTAGTTACGAATCCAACGCTGGTAATGCCAACGGGTCAACTCCTGCTTGCTCATGGAATCCCTTTTCGCGAGGAAAGCCTCATTGTGCGGGCGGAAGTAGCCATCAAAGACCTTGAACTGTTCGGGGGTAAATTGGCTGGAGTACTGAAGCATCAGCCGCTTGTCCCCGAGGTGCTCAAGTATGCCCATCTTGTGTTCGCGGGCGGATGAGGTCCGTCCAGCATAGTCGTCGAAGAGGGTCTTGGGCTCGGGAATCTCGACTTCATCCAAATCACCGAGGTGACGTAAGGCCGGTTCCCATCGACCGTGAGGAGCCTTGTGTTGGCTCATCAGCATGAAAGGTTTCTCCGGATCCCGTTCTTGCTTCAGCCACTTTAGGCTGAGGTCGGTGATGATATCCGTTGTGTATCCCACATGTTTTACCTCTTTGCCGTCCTTCTTCATGCGCGGGTTGTAATAGGAACCCTGACCATAAAGGACTTCATAACGGTCGTATCCTGTGGGATCCGATTTCAGGTGCCACTTTCCAATCAGGGCGGTTTCGTAACCTGACTTGCGAAGAAGTTTAGGGAAGGTGACCTGCGAGCCGTCGAAGACATCCCCGTTAGTCATTTGTCCATTATGGAAAGAATGCCTGCCGGAGAGAATGACCGCCCGGGAGGGGGCACAAATGGAATTGGTGACATAGCAGCGTTCGAAAGTCATTCCCTCCTTCGCGATGCGGTCGAGGTGTGGAGTCTGGATCAAATTCGATCCATAGGCTCCGATGGCATGAGGAGCATGATCATCGGTGAAGATGAACAGGATGTTAGGCTGTTTGGCCAGAGACCATGTTGCGGAGACAGAAAGAAGAAAGATAAGATACTTCATTTTTTCTTTGCGAAGGCAAAACTCGCCAAGAACAGGAATTCCCAACCGATGCGGTTCATGGGTGGAGTCTATTGCTTTAGAATTCCTTGGAGATGCTCAAGCCGATTACTCGAGAAGAACCAACTATACCTGGGGTCGTTGGCAAGTTATTCACTAGCGAAGTGTAATATTCTTCATCAGTGAGGTTTAAGCCAAATACGCCGAATTCCCAGTCCTTCCAATCGTATCCTAGGTTAGCATCAAGCAAGGTATAGCTATCAATCTTGTCATTCGGATTGTCTCCAAGATAATTCCAATAGAAAGTATCACCAATGGTTTTGCTTCCGATTTGGCCATGGAGTCCGTTCTCAAACTCATAATTGAGGGAAAGGGCAAGGGTGCTTTGGGGGATGTAGGAAACTTGTTTACCAACCAAGCCGGAGTTATCGAATTTGTTGAATTCTGAGTCACAAAGCCCATATGCAACCGATAAAGTAAAATTCTCGGATGGTTTAAGAAAGCCTTCAATTTCAATACCATGTGCAGTCACTTCTTCGGCGTTTTCCACATAATAATCCGTGCTCAATGGATTAGGATCGGGAAGTTCGAATTGGTAATTTTCAATCTCATTCAAATACGCGGTTACATTCAATCCCCATGACTCAGAAGGAGTGAATAGCAAACCGATTTCATACGAGAGGGTTTCTTCCTCAGAAAATCTAATTTGGCTATCAGTCCTAGTGTAAGCAGAAAAGCCACCTGGCTTCTTCGAATAGGTTGTCCGCAAATTACCAGTTAATCCTTCCGTAATTTTTCTTTCCCAATTGATTGTAGGAGAAAAGGAATCAAATTCATTTGAGTCTGAAAAATTGTCAGTAGGATGTGGAGTCGGAATAAAAGTTGCTAAACCTGGATCATAGACAAAATCAACACCATCTTTGGTACGATTAATTTTCTTTTCAAAATTATCATACCGAAGACCAAATAATATGTAGTCTGCGTCCGATATGTTTTTGCCAATAGAAGTAAATAGAGCGAAATTCTGAGATTCTAAAGTGTAAACAGTCTTCTCAGTTATTGTTAAAAACCCAAATTTTCTTGTAGCATCGCCCTCGATTTCACTGTCGGAATAAAAGGCTCCAAGTACCCAATCAATTTCTGAACCTTGTTCTGATTCAATTCTTAATTCTTGAGTCCATTCAGTCTGATCTTGCACAATAACGGAGGTCTGATCTGGAGTGCTGCTTGTATCCAAATCAACCCGATTTGGATTCATACTCCAATCATTTCGATTGGTTATTGAATATAAGTTAAAGCCATCTAATTCAGACTCTACCTTCAAAAATTGTTGGTTTCGATCGATCTCCGTGTACTCATCAAAATCCGTGGATCGGTCATAGAAATTACCCCCATTTCTTAAAACCAAGGGTTGAGCCCCAAGTTCGTGAGTTTCAAAATTAAAACCAAAGTCAATCTTTGTGCCATGGCCCTTATCTACCGAAAACCTTATCGAGCCATGCCAGGTCTCGGATGTGTCAGCATTCCCGGAAGTGTTATTGATGTAACCGTCGGACAGAGCCCGTTGAAGTGCAACTGAATACGAGAACCCGTCTTCGAGGGGACCACTGCTGTTTATGTTGTATTTTTGGGTATCAAAGGATCCATAGGAAGCGCTGAATTCATTCATTTGCTGATTTGTTGGTGCCTTGGTTTTTATATTGATTGCACCGCCGGTTACTAATTTGCCAAAGCTGTGTCCTTGGGGACCGCGCAAGATCTCGATGCTTTCCACATCGTAGAGCGTGGAACTATAGGAGGAGACATCCGCCTGCGGTACTCCGTCCACATAGAGCTGAACGCCTGCAGGACCAAAAAGTTGGGTATTGGCAATCCCCCGCATGGTAATGATGTCCCCATAGGACTGGATGCCATTGGCATTAATGTGGAGATTGGGGGTGAGACCGGATAAATCGACCAATTCATTAATCTGGCGGTCCTCTACCTGATCTTCGGTTAGAATCGAAGATCGTGAAAGATCAAGCTCCGGGATGCTAGCTCCTTGAACAGCAATTTCATCCAAGACGGGGGTATCTGCGTTAGAAGGATTGGTCTGTCCCCATGCGGGAATGATGGGTAACAAGCTCAAGATGGTGATTTTTTGAATTTGCATAAAAAAGATGAGAGTGAACTCTTAATAAGATCTAATGCAATCGAAAAAAATGATATTGAATCAAAATCTTTGGGTAGGCTCAAAAATTAAAAAAAGAGAGCATTATTGCAATCGGTCGCCAAGACTATCCACGATCGTGGTACCAATGTTGAGCGAGGCAGTTGCCGCAGGGGAGGGCGCGTTGCAAACACTTATAAATCGATCATTTTCTTGGATCAAAAAGTCATCGACCAACGCACCTTTGGGAGAAACGGCCTGGGCTCGAATACCGGCTGGAGCAGAAGTCAGATGTTTCGTTTCAATTTCGGGGATAAGTCTACGCAGGGCTTTTACAAATGCCCCCTTATTGTAGGAACGCCACATTTCACCCCAGCCCATTTTCCAATGTTTCATCGCCATTTTTTGAAAGCCCGGGTAGAAAATTGATTCGAGAAGATCTTTCAAATTAAGGTCGAATTTCCCATAGGCTTCCCGGCCAAAGGCAAGAACCGCATTGGGCCCACACTCAACCGTTCCATTAATCATCCGGGTAAAATGGACCCCAAGGAATGGAAATTCTGGATCAGGTACTGGGTAGATCAGGTTCTTGCAAAGATGCACCGCATCCTTGGTGAGCTCAAAATACTCGCCTTTGAAGGGTATGATTTTGGCCGGTGGTTTTTGTCCTTCCAATTGAGTGATTCGGTCAGAGTGAAGGCCTCCACAATTAATCGCAAATTTACATTCGATTTCTGCCAAGTTGGTTTGAATGACTAAGCCCCCTGAACGATTTTGAATACCCGTGACGGGATGACCGAGTAAGATTTGATTCTCTTCCTTTTCTGCAATCAGTTCCCCAAGTCGAAGGCAGACTTGTTTATAATTAACGATTCCACATTCGGGGACATGGATGGCCTGAACCCCGGCTACATGTGGCTCAATTTCAAGCATTTCTTCCCGGGAAATCATCTTACAATTCACGCCATTCTCCTGACCCCGTTGGAAGATATTATGCAACCTTGGGATTTCCTTATCTTCCAATGCAACAATGATCTTTCCGCATAACTCATGCTCAATCCCTTGTTCCTTGCAAAAGGTTTCCATCGCCAATTTCCCCTGTCTGCAATTGATCGCCTTGAGGGAACCTGGTTTGTAATAAATTCCGGTATGTAAAACTCCCGAGTTATGCCCCGTTTGATGTTTAGCTAATTGGCTTTCTTTTTCAACCACCGCAAGGCGAAGCGATGGATACCTTCGAGAAAGTTGATAAGCGGTTGCCAAGCCAACAATTCCCCCTCCGATGATACAAAGATCAAATTTCATTGTTTGAAATTATTCGAATACCTCAGGGTTTTAAAGTGGATTTTGCACCGCGGTTCCAAGAGCAAATTCAGCATCGATTCCAAGGCTGGGATTTTTCAAAAGGTATTCCAGTATTTGCCACCTATTCATCGGTATTTGCGGAAGCGAGTGCTTTCCAATTTTCAATCGCATTGGCTGGAGCATTTAAAACATGATCGCGTCCCTTTTTGCTAATCGCTTTTCCATCCGGAGAAATGACAACAAGGGTGGGGATGGACGCCACCTGAAATTTTTCGGAAAGCGAAAGGCTGACATTGGAATCAATGGGCACGGTTAACCATTTCATCTTGGCCTCCTTAATATAATTAAATTGTTCTTCCTGATCGAAGTCAGAACTCACAAAAACAACTTCAAACTCTTCCACATTTTTATTTCTGAACTCCACTAGTTTAGGGGTGAATTCCTGGCAGGGAGGACAATAGTAAGCGGAAAAATAAATCCCCAAATATTTTCCCTCTAGGTCAGAATAATCCGTCTGGTTTCCCTCATGGGTAAGGAGTTGATCCTCAAATTCAGAGAGCGAAAAAGGAATATCGATGGGGATCTCTTGGCTACAATTTGAAAATAAAAAGAGACCTGCTAGGAGTCTGATTAAATATTTTCCGGTTTTAAAAAAGGATGTAAACATTTCTTATTGTTATGAAAATTTATTCAACTTGCGAGAGATAACAAAAGTCCGGTGTTTTTTCTTGCTTTGTAACCTAGATTATTAAATGGATATTCGCTTGTCTAATAAATCCCTAACTAACAACTGTATATGAGCCTCTCTAGTTTAAAACTTCATAATGCAATGTGGCCCGGACTCGTCGGAAAAGGTGACGGGGAAGGGGAAGAACCTCCCATAAGCCTCGAGCACATGCTGGAATTAACCGCAAATGCCGATGTGAATGGCCGTAAGTTTGACGGCATCGATTATTTCTTATTTTTGCCTCATACCAATCCTGAAGCCAGTGATGATGAACTGAAGCAAACTGCAGATTTAATTGCGAGTAAAGGGTTTGATATTGGCTCGCTGGTTGCCCCGGTCTGGCCCGGCACCATTGGAGATTCTGCAATGGGTACGGATGAACAGCAAAAGATGTTTCTGGATGCAGTCACCATGGCTTGTAGGGTTGCGAAAATATTTAATGAGCATGGTGCCCGAAAAGGGGGTGTTATCCGAATTGATTCAGCTGAATTTGGGGTCGAGAAATGGAAGTCGAACCCAGGAGAAGGAACTGCCCGTATTGTCGACACCTTCAAAAAGGCAGCTAACATAGCCGCCGATCACGGAGAACGGCTTGCTGCAGAGGGTGAAATATGCTGGGCGGGAATGCATAGCTGGAAAGATGTCCTGGATCTTCTTGAAGGAGTAGGCATGCCCGAGACTTTAGGATTTCAAGCTGATTTGGCTCATACCTATTTGTACCTTATGGGTTACAACGCACCCGAGCATGCCTTGTTGCAAGAAGGTTATTCCGATGAAGAATTTTATGCCGCTTATGAAAAAATGACGGACAAACTTCGACCCTGGACGATTGATTTTCATGTGGCTCAAAATGATGGGGAAGTACACGGAGCGGGGGCACATGATAAGACTGGCAAGCATTGCCCTGCTGACGATCCCAATGGCAGGTTAGATATCACAAAATGTTCCCAGTATTGGCTCAAAGATTTTCAAGATCGGGGCATCAAGCATATTTGTTGGGACGGATGCATGTTCCCCAATGCCACTCTCGAAAACCCCAATACTTGGAATGCCATCCTGAAAGCGATGATTGATGTTGTCTCTGTTTGATTGATTTAAGATTCCAACATGAAAGGGCTTTTGTCGTGAAAGTCTTTTTCGGGGAAACTTTATCATCATCCAAAGAAAGCTACATTATTTTATGTAATTTTACATAAAATCTACATTTCCTTATTTTACTTAAAGGTCTACGTAGCATGATATTATGAAAATTAAAGCATAATTGTTGACAATTTTAACAAAAAGACTTTGCAAAATGAAATAAAAATTCATTTAACCAATTCACTTTTGAACATATTTCTAAAGAATTTCAGTCTTCTGCTAATCGCATCTTTGAGTGCGAGTACTTTTATACATGCAGATGAATATACTGGATTAAGTCCTTTTGAAAAAGCGGAATTAAAAAGGTTGCTTGAGCTTGATTTTCGAGAGCTTGGAAGGATTCCGATTCGAAGTGTACTTGGATATGAGCAAGAACACTGGAGGAATCCTGCTTCCGTTCATGTAATCCGTCCCGATGACATTAGCCAAAATGGGCATGTGCTCATGGTGGACTCTTTCCGCAATGTCGCGGGAATGTATGTGACTCGTGGCGTAGGCTATGATGATTTTGTAACCATGCGGAACTTCAGTGGTTCAGCTACGGAAAAGTTCCTCACTTTGGTCGATGGTCGTGAGGTTCTACAGCGGATGGGTGGTACCATCAATTGGACCACCGAAGATGTACCTCTCGCCATTTTAGACCGTGTGGAAATCATCCGTGGAGCGGGTGCGTCGATTTGGGGAACCAATGCGGTGAGCGGTGTCGTTAATGTAGTCACCAAGCACGCTGCCGTGACTCAGGGGAACAGCGTGCGTCTGGTCATGGAGCATGATGGTACTTTCCTCGGTGAATATGTGCATGGCGGAAAGCTCAGCGAAGACTCCTTTTATCGGGTTTGGGTAAGGGATCAGGAATATGCGGAAGGGGAGTTAATCTCCGGTCTCCCGGCCAGAGATGATGGCTACGCCCGTAAGGCTGGCTTTCGGTATGATCGAGCCCTAGGACCAGACTTAGATTTTACCTTTGCTGGCGGTTTTGCCACGAGGCGGGTGGATCATGTGATGGATCTGTCCTATCGGTTATTTGATGGAAATACTTCTTTACCATTAAATGCTACTGGTTTTAACCAAGTTGCTTTGTTGGCCCCGACATGGGCACCCTTTGCAACTGGTACTACTCTTCCTATCAACACTGGTTTACATGCTGGTTTTGGTTTAGCGTTGGATCGCTACCAAAATTACGAGAAAATGCCTCAAGATGGTTCTCATCTTCGTGCTAAATTATCGGGTATTACAGAAAACGATTTAGAGTGGTCACTCTCCGCATATGCTGAATTGTATGATACCTCCCTTGGTCATATTGGCCACAGCTGGGAGCGAAAAGAATACGATCTCGATTTTCGTGCCAACAAGCCTCTAGGTGATAACCATCACTTATCTTTCGGTTCTGCCTTTCGTCACATGTCCTTCGATGTCAATGATGTGGTTACCTCTCCATGGGCATTCTCTACTTTTGATCTAGAGACAAACTCATCGAGCTCTGCCATTCCTGTTTTAGAATATGGAAATAGCCCAACCAAATTCGATCGTTTTACTGGATTCATTCAAGATTCCATTGAAGTCTCTGATGATATCGTCATATCACTAGGTTCGAAATTTGAAGATGGTGATCTAAGTGGATCGAATTTCCAACCGGGTGCCCGGATTTCCTACACTCTCAACGAGCAAAACATTTTTTGGGGAGCTTACTCAAGAGCTCACCGACAAGCTTCTCTTGTGGCGCAATACACGAAAGTTTCTTATGCTCGGGTATGGGATCCGGTAAATTCAATTTGGATTAATCAATCTTTTAGCGGTGATCCATCGACTAATGACGAGAAAATGGACGCTTACGAACTTGGATGGCGAATGCGACCAAATGCGGATCTACTCATCGAGCTTTCTTTGTATCATTACGACACCAAAGATGCTGTTTTCTCTGGCCCTCCCATTTATTCAACTAGTGATGTAAAAACGACAGGCGGGGAGCTTACTTTTGATTACCATGCTTCTGATACTTGGCATCTCGAGGGTGGATATTCTTATTCCAGAGGAAAGAAAGACGGAGAGATTCAAGTTGATTTCCCGGAGTCAATGGCAAGCCTGACTTCCCATCTGAAGATTCGGGATGACCTGATTTTTTCAAAGAATATTTATTACACAGATGATCGAATCATTCCATCCGCCTACAATGAAATTCCCATCGATGACTATCTCCGGTTAGATCTCGGTTTGCTTTGGCGGCTCAAGGATGACTGGGAAATTGGGCTTTTTGGCCGGGATTTATTGGATCCTGATCATCCCGAAAATATGTACAACGATCTCGATGTGGAACCAGGAAAAGTCGAGCGCACCTTTCTTCTTAGCATTACCAAGGATTTCTAATGATGGTGATTTTCGAGAAGAACAGATCAAGTTTTAACCTCTTCAGGAGGATGATTCTTTGGGCATTTGTTTTTACCCTCGGAATGAGCATGAATTTCAAAGTGGAAGCATCCACGATTGAACAACAAAGAAGGGAAGCGAGAGTGCAAGCGACATACCTTACCCACTTGGTTAACTTTACCACCTGGAGTGAGGAACATTTACCGGATACGGGTGAATCTCCAACGATCTTAGTACTTGGCCAAGAAAAAAATGGATTTGTGGCATCCTTAGAATACCTGATCTCTCAATCTAAGGTTGAGGTCGGAGGTAAACCGGTTCAAATTGTACACCTTGAATCTAAGGATCAAAAACCAATAAGATCTATACTCAGTAAAGGTTGCCAAGTTGTCTTCGTAATGCGAAAAAGCGTTTTTCGTCCAGAGGAAATAAGAGACCTTTGCCCCAGTGCGGTGGTGTTTGGTTTTGGTCGACAATTTGTTACCGCAAAAGCTGGGGATGTTGCTTTTGTCTCCGCAAGAAATCGAGTTAAACTGATTTTAAGTGATCAATATTTCCGTCGTACCTCTCCAAAGCTGAGTTCAAAGATTGCCAATCTGAAAAGTGTGGTTGAGATCGTAAGAAAACCAAAAAATTAGCCCGACTTACAAAACCCAATGCATCTTCCGGTAAAAAGTATGAACTTTTTGTTCTGTATAAAGTTGCCCCTTTATATCTTTTTCCTATTTTTTGCTTTTTTTGCAGCTGGTTCTTTTAATCCTTTATTTGGTAAGGACGAAGAAGGTACGGATAAACTCAGCCCTTTTGAAAAGGCGGAGTTAAAAAAGTTGGTTTCTCTGGATTTTAGAAATTTGTCCAAGGTATCCATTCAGGGTGTGCTAGGATACGATCAAGAGTATTGGCGAAATCCAGCTTCCGTTCATGTGATTCACCCGGATGACATTACTCTTTTTGGTTATGCGAATACGGTCGAAGCCTTGCGAGGAGTGCCCGGGATGCATGTCAGTCGCGGCCTTTCCTATGATAACTTTGCTTCGATGCGAAATTTTAGCGGATTTTCTACGCAAAAGTTTTTGGGTAAAATCGGAGGAAGGGAAGTTACCCAACTTATGCTCGGTAGTGCCAACTACTCCGTGGATGATTATCCTATTGCGGTAATCGACCGGATTGAAGTCGTACGCGGACCGGGTGCATCAATTTGGGGGACCAATGCGGTCAACGGTGTCATTAATCTGGTAACCAAGCATTCGGGAGATACCCAGGGTGACTCGGTTCGACTTTTAGCTCAAGATGATGGCACCTTTATGGGGGATTATGTCCATGGTGGACAGGTTTCCGAGGATAGCTTTTATCGAGTGTGGATAAGGGACCAAGAATATGCAGAGGGAAGTCTTGATTCAGGAAGAGCGGCGAGAGATGACGGATACCTTCGAAAATTTGGATTCAGGTATGACAAGGAATGGGCCAGCGATTTGAACTTTTATGTAGCCGGTGGAGGGGCCACCCGACGACTGGAGCATGTTTTGGATTTTACCAATCGTCTTTTTTATTCCGAAAATCTTACCAGTGCATTGGTGCCACTTGATTACGCACGGCAAGGCTCTTTGCTACCTCCTATTCATCCCTTATATCTTGATCCATCCAAATTACCCCCGGCTACTAGTTTTTGGTCCGCTCCAGATGGAACCATTTCATACCCGGCCTTATTATCAGGAGAAATTTCCCGTTTCCAACGCTATGATGAAATGACCAATGATACTGGCCATATTGTTTCCAAGCTGGATGGCATCACCGAATCTGACCTCGAATGGTCCCTGACCAGTGCTTTTGAAAAAACCGATATCAATATGGGTCACCTTGGATTTGAGTGGGAACAAAATCAATTGGATTTGGCCTTTGATGCCAACCGACCGATTGGCGACTCGCATCGCTTTTCCTTTGGTCTGGGCTACCGAAGAACTGATTTGGATGTGCAATCAACTCCATTGGAGCCCTTTGATTTCGGTCTGACTCCGACTGTAGATTTGGAAACTTTGACCTTACTGCCTTCATCCCCGGCAATTTTGGAGTACGACCAGGATTTTACCCAATTCAACCGTTTAACTGCCTATGTTCAGGATTCCATTAACTTAACCGAGGAAATGGTACTCTCCATCGGTACTAAATTCGAAGAGAATGATCTTACAGGGAGCGGGGTTCAGCCAGGAATTAGGGGCTCCTGGAATCCCAATGGCTCTAATGTTTTTTGGCTTGGCTATTCCAAAGCCCACCGACAACCTTCCCTGCGCGAGAGGTATACCGTTCTTAATCCAGGGAGAATTTGGTATCCTGCAGGTGCTACTCCTTTGAATCCTACTTTCGGGGTTTGGGCTAACAAGCCTTTCGCTGGTGGTGAATCTCTGGATCGTGAAGAAATTGATTCCTATGAAATAGGTTGGCGTAATCGCCCCAACGAAAATTTTCTACTCGAACTCTCCAGTTATTATTATGATTCGAAAGATGCGGTTTTGGCAGCGACTAGTTTGACCTCCGTGAATGCCTACGAAGCAAAAGATGCCAAGTCTTATGGGGGCGAATTATCGATCGATTGGGAAGTTTCCCAATTTTGGAGAATTCGAGGAGGTTATTCCCTGGCTCGGGGCGAAGTTGAAGGAGAAAGAAAATTTGATTTTCCCGAGCAAACCGCAAGTTTGAGGTCTCTTTTCAAATACTCCGATAACCTTAGCTTCACGCAAAGTTTATTTTATGCAGATGAGACCCAAATCCCATCTGACTACAATCCAATTACCATTCCCCCTCACTTGCGTTTAGATCTAGGATTAGTCTGGCGACCTCGGCAGGATTGGGAAATCGGTTTGTTTGGTAGAGATTTGTTGGAACCTTATCATCTTGAGACCATGTATCCCGGGGTTGATGTGGAACCTGCCCGGGTGGAAAGAACTTTTCTCCTCACTCTTTACAAGAAGTTTTAGGATGAGAGTACAAGGTAATAAACTACTAAGACTACTTCGGGTTTCCCGGGTTTTCTGGTTTGCTCTCATGATATGCCCTTGCTTGCTAAGCTCAACGGTTGAAGGAAGCGATACGATGAAACCCAGTAAGGCTGATTTGAGGGTTGTCAACCTAGAGGCGGCGATCGTGGTGAGATCTATCCAGCATTTTTCCTGGCAACCCGAACATCTTCCTCCGGTCGATCAAGAGGTTGTTCTCTTGGTTGTGGGCTCCGACAACTGTTTATTCACGGAAAGGCTTTCCTTCCTCATTGAATTAAGCGAAGCGAAGGTCC
>Ga0213863_10001445_pt1 | contig 17265 bp, 11 predicted proteins | sample PICome_8_FD_160128 | JGI IMG/M metagenome (GOLD analysis project Ga0213863, IMG submission 160128) | Coastal seawater microbial communities near Pivers Island, North Carolina, United States - PICO497 | ecosystem: Environmental > Aquatic > Marine > Coastal | place: USA: North Carolina... | reverse complement strand
CGCGCCCGCCGCGGCAGCATCCGCCGCAGCGGCCGCCGGCGCCTCCGACGGCGGCGGCGCGAGGACGGCGAGCGCCTCGTCGAAGTCCCCGGCGAGCAGGTCCGCCGCGAGCCGCGCCCGCTGGACCTTGCCGCTCGTGGTCCGCGGGATCTGCTGGACCGGAACCACGAGGTCGACGCCGATGCCGTAGACGTCCGACAGGTGCTGCCGCGCGGCGACCGCGGTGTCCGCGAAGCTCGCCGGGTCGCCCCGGTGCACCATGAACACCGCCGCCTCCTCGGCGGCCCCCGCGCGCTGGACCGCAGCCACCGCCACCCGCAGGGCGTCCACGCCCAGCGCCGATTGGAGGCTCTCTTCCAGGTCGTGCGGGTACAGGTTCTGGCCGTTGACGATCACCAGGTCCTTGAGACGCCCGGTGATGTGCAGGGCGCCGTCTCGCATGAAGCCCAGGTCCCCGGTGTCGAGCCAGCCCTCGCCCTGCAGCGCCGCGGCCGTGGCCGCGGGGTCATCGAGGTACCCCTCGGTGACGTTGTCACCACGGATCCAGACGCGGCCGACGTGGTCCTCAGGGAGGCCTCCACCGTCTGCGCCCGTGATCCGAACCTCCACCCCGGGGAGCGGCCGGCCACAGCCCACCGTCACCATGGCCTCTTCCCCGCCCGTCTCCTGGACCCGATCTCCGAGCCCTGAGGCCTCGCGGGCCAGTCGGATGCCCTGGATGATCTCGCCGGCGGCGGGGAAGGTGACCGCCAGGGTGGCCTCGGCCAGGCCATAGACCGGGAAGATGGTCGAGCGGGCCAGGCCGACCGGCGCGAGGCGGTCGAGGAACTCCTCGGAGAGGGCCAGGGAGATGGGCTCCGCGCCGTTCATGATCAGCCGCACGCCGGAGAGGTCCACGCCCTCGGGGATCCCCTTGCGGGCGATCGACTTCAGGGCATGGCGGTAGCCGAAGTTCGGGGACGACAGGATGGTCGACCCGAGGGCCGCGGCGTCCTGGAGCCAGACCAGCGGGGTGCGCGCGAAGGCGGAGGTCGGCATCAGCGCCTGATCAGCTCCCCAGCGCAGGGGCGCGAGGTGGAACCCGACGAGCCCCATATCGTGGGAGAGCGGCATCCAGCTGAACGTCCGGTCGGCCGCGCCGAGCCCGATCCCCTCGCCGATGGAGCGCAGGTTGGCGAGGGCCTGGCCCTGACGGATCATGACGCCCTTCGGCGCCCGGGTGGAGCCCGAGCTGAACTGGATGAAGGCGAGCTCGTCCGACTCACGCGGTACCTCCTGCCCGGGGACGCCGCCACCGACGGGCCAGGTCCAACGCTCGGCGAGGTTCGCCTGGTCGAGCAGCCCGAGCCCGGCCTCCTCGATGACGAGCGCCGCGCCCGCGCGTCGCTCGAGGATGTCGACGATCTTCGACCGGCTCGACTCGTTGGAGGGCGGCGCGAGGGGCACCGCGATGAGCCCGCCGAGCTGGCACGCCCAGAAGATCTCAACAAACGCGGCGGGGTCATCCACGGGCATCACGACCTCCTGACCGCGCGTGATCCCCGCGCGCTGGAGGTCTCCGAGCCGCTCGAGCGCGGCATCCCGCAGCTCGTCGACGGTCATCCATCGGTACTGGCCAGGCTTCTCGAAGAAGCCGAGCCGCTGCTCCCCGCTCCGCTCGGTGCGGAGGAGGTCGACGAGGGTCTTGGGTTCGGACATCGGAGGCGTTCGCTATCTGCGCGTGACGCTCAGCGGGATGGGGTCCCGCGCCCGGAGGTTGACGCCGGGCTCGATGGCCGGCGCCTCGGGGGTGAGCGCGTCGAGATGGTAGCGGGAGGACGCCCAGACGAGATGCTGGACCGTGGCGTTCAGGGCGAAGCCGTCCCCGGCGCAGCGGCGCGGCCCGGAGGAGAACGGGATATAGGCCCCCCGGACGGGGGCGATGCCGGACGCCGGGATCCGAGAGGGGTCGAAGCGCTCGGGGCTCTCCCAGTACGCCGGATGGCGATGCAGGATGTAGGGGGTGATCAGGATCTGGGTGCCCGCCGGCACCGGGTGCCCGGCGAGGACGTCGTCCTTGAGGGCCTTGCGCGTGAACATCCAGACCGGGGGATAGAGGCGCAGGGTCTCGTGAATGACCCGCGAGCCCAGGTCGTAGCGGCCCTGGACCATCTTGCCGTCCATGATCGCAGGCCCGGCCTCGTCCACCTCCTCGGCGAGGGCGAGCTGGACGTCCTGGTGGCGGGCGAGCAGGGACCAGGCCCAGGCGGTGGTCGCCGCCGTGGTCTCGTGACCCGCGACCAGCAGCGTCATCAGCTCATCCACCAGCCCCTCCATGTCGAGGGGCTCCCCGGAGTCACGGTCCCGCGCGGCGAGGTAGCGCCCGAGGAAGTCCTCGGTCTCTCCGGCCGCCCCGCGGGCGCGGCGGGCCTCCACCAGCTCGCGGACCACCGGCCAGAGCTGGCGGAAGCGCATGGCGAACATCAGGTCCCGCTGGACGGTGTCCACCACGAGGTTGAAGGGGTTCCCGCCCTCGCGCGCGTCGAGCGCCTCGAGGTCGTCTCCGAAGACCGAGCGGAGGATGATCCGCAGGCCAAGGCGGTTGGCCTCATCCACGATGTCGAGCGGCTCGCCGCTGTCCGCGTGCGCTTCCCAGATCTCGGCGCGCTCCTCGATACAGCGGGCGATGAGCCCCCCCATGGCGCCGACGCTCGGTCGACTGAACGCGGGCTGAAGCATCTTGCGTCGCGTGCGCCAGTGATCGCCGTCCGACACGATGAGCCCGTCCCCCAGCAGCATCTTCACGCGCTCGAAGCCGACGCCCTTGCCGTAGTCGGGCTGCCGCCGCGTCAGGATCTCATGGATCGCCTCGGGATCGTTGAGGACCCAGACCGGCAGGCCGCCGTCCCCGGCCACGTTGTCGGCGCCGCCCTGCGGTGGAATGGCCCAGATGTCCCCGTACTCCGCGAAGCCTCGCTGGAGGAAGTCCAGGGTCTCCTGGTTCGCGTCGAAGGCGAAGGACGACCCGGGGCCAGGCATGGCGGCGTTGGATCGCGGCGTGGAGGTCATGGCGTGCGATCCGGCTCTGGCTGGTGCGTGCGCGGACGCGGGGTTGGTGGGCCCTGAAGGACTCGAACCTTCGACCAAGCGATTATGAGTCACCTGCTCTAACCGACTGAGCTAAGGGCCCGTTCGCCGCGTTCGGCGTCCAGAGGGTAACCTCTCGACATGCCGTCCACAGAGATCGATGTCCGGGGAGAGTTCACCCGCTTGCACGAGGCGTTTGACGCCTTCGAGTCCATCCGCCAGGAGGGCGAGGCCGCCTGCCGCGCCCGGGCCCCAGAGGTGTCCGGCTGGAGCGTCGAGCAGCACCTCTACCACATCGCCCTGGCCACCGATCTGGCGTTCCGCCACGTGAAGTCGCTGGTGGCCCGCAAGGGGCGCCTGATCCAGGAGGAGGGCGCGATCAAGGAGCGCGCGGCCCAGGTGCTGGAGAACGACGCCACGCCGCGCGGCGAGGCCCAGGCCCCGCGCATGGTCACCCCCGACGAGACCGTGGAGCCCCGCTTCCTCGAGATGGAGCTGGGCGGCAACCGCGAGGCCCTCGCAGGACTCGAGGCCATCGCCGACGAGATCTCAGCCGCTCCGTCCTGGATCCCCCACCAGGAGCTCGGCCCCCTGTCCGCCGCCCACTGGCTCCGCTTCTCGGCGCTGCACGCCCGCCACCACTGGGCCATCGTCCGGGACATCCGCTCCGCCCTCCAGAGCTGACCCACTTCGCTCCCCATCATGCTCGCCGCGCTCCTCGCCTCGCTGACCCTCGCCCCCCAGCTCCCGTCCCAGCCCAGCGTCCCCTCGAGCAGCGACAAGGTCGACGTCTGGACCAGCGGCGAGGCGGGCTACCACACCTATCGCATCCCCGCCGTCCTGCGAGCCCCTGACGGCGCGTTGCTCGCCTTCTGCGAGGGTCGCAAGGGCGGGCGCGGCGACACGGGGGACATCGACCTGCTCATGAAGCGCTCCGAGGACGGCGGCGCCACCTGGGGCGAGCAGCGCGTCCTCTGGGACGACGGAGACAACGTCTGCGGGAACCCATGCCCCGTGCTCGACCGGGACACGGGGATGATCTTCCTCTTCCTCACCCACAACCTCGGCCACGACCACGAGAGCGAGATCATCGCTGGCACGTCCGAGGGCACCCGGACCGTCTGGGTCATGACCAGCGCGGACGGCGGCGCCGAGTGGTCCCAGCCGCGCGAAGTGACCGCCTCGACGAAGCGGAAGGGCTGGACCTGGTACGCCACCGGGCCCGGCGTGGGCATCCAGCTCGAGGTCGGCCCCCACGCGGGCCGGCTCGTCATTCCCTGCGATCACATCGAGGCCGACTCCCGGCGCTACTACAGCCACGTCCTGCTCTCCGACGACCACGGCGCCACCTGGCGCATCGGCGGCCGCTCCCAGCGCGATCAGCTGAACGAGTGCCAGGTCGCCGAGCTCGACTCCGGTGAGCTCGTCCTCAACATGCGGAACTACAACCGCCAGAAGCGGGCCCGCGCCGTGGCGCGCTCGAAGGACGGCGGCGAGAGCTTCGGAGAGGTGACCTGGGACGAGGCCCTCCCCGAGCCCATCTGCCAGGCGGGGATGGTGACCGTCCACGCGTCCCGCGGCGGCGGGGTGGTCGAGCGCTGGGTGGCCTTCTCCAACCCGGCCTCCCCCGACCGGCGCGAACGAATGCTGGTGCGCGTGAGCTACGACGGCGGGCGCAGCTGGAACACCGCGGCCCTGCTCCACGGCAAGGCCGCGGCCTACTCCTGCCTGGTGGACCTCTCGGAGGGCAGCTCCAACGCCGTGGGGTGCCTCTACGAGCGCGGCAGGGAGAGCCCCTATGAGCGGATCACGTTCCAGCGCGTGCCGCTGTCGCCGCCGCGCCAGCCGGCGCCCGGCGCGGCGCGCTGATCTCCCTCAGGCCTGGTCGGCGGCACGGGCCACGATCATGGCGACGCAGGCGGTCAGCCGCTCCGCCATCTCGAGGTGCAGGAACTCGTTGGGCCCGTGGGCGTTCGAGCCCGGCCCCAGCACCCCGGTGATGACGAACTGCGCCTCCGGGAACGACTCGCCCAAGAGCCCCATGAGCGGGATGGTCCCCCCCTCCCCCAGAGACACGGCGTCCTTGCCGAAGAACTCGCGGCTCGACTCCTGGATGGCCCCGTCGAGCCAGGGAGCGAACGGCGGCGCGTTCCACCCCGTCGCGCCGTCGGCGTTCTCGAAGGAGACCTGGGCGCCGTAGGGGGGGTCGGACTCCAGGGCCTCCTTGACCGCGGCGAGCGCGGCGTCGGGGTCGGTGGTCGGCGCGGTCCGGAAGCTGAGCTTGAGGGCCGTCTCCGGGCGCAGCACGTTCCCGGCGTGCTCGAGGGGCGGCATCCCCGCCGCGCCCGTCACGGAGAGCGTCGCGCGCCACGTGCGCGCGATCACGCGCGACGTCGCGTCGGCGCCCATGGGCTGCACCCCGGGCTGAAACGGGTACTTGTCGTGCACGGTGTCCCCGAGCACGCCCGCAGCGGCCTCGGCTTGGGCCATCCGGTCCGCCGGGACCTCGGCGCGCAGCGCAGGCAGGATCACCTCGCCGGTGTCGGCGTCCTCCACCCGGTCAAGGAGCCGCCGCGCCACGCGGAAGCTCGACGGCACCACGCCGCTCGCGTCGCCGGAGTGGATCCCCTCGGAGACAGTCGAGACCCGGAGGTCGCCGTTGACGTTGCCGCGCAGGGAGGTGCACAGCCACATCCGCTCGTAGTCTCCCGCGCCGCTGTCGAGGCACACCACGAGCCCCGGCGTCCCGATGCGCCCCTTGAGGTGGTCCACGTAAGCGGCGAGGTCCGGGCTCCCGCTCTCCTCGCTGGTCTCGATCAGGCAGACGCAGCGCGGGTGTGGCGCGCCCTGATCCTGCAGCGCTTCAAGAGCGCCGAGGGATCCGAACACGGCGTACCCATCGTCCGCCGCCCCGCGACCGTAGAGCTTGCCGTCCTCGACCACGGGCTCCCAGGGACCCTTGTTCTCATCCCAGCCGGTCACCTCGGGCTGCTTGTCCAGGTGGCCATACATGAGGATCGTGCCGCCGTCCGCGCCGGCCGGCATGCCAAAGGCGGGCACCTCCACGAGCAGCGTCGGCGTCAGGCCCTCGAGGCGGATGATCTCGACGGTCATACCCGCGAGCTTCCGCTCGCGGCACCAGGCGGCCGCCAGCTCGACCGCGTCGTCCAGGAAGCCGTTGGCCGCCCAGTCCGCGTCGAAGGCCGGTGACTTGGCCGGGATACGGATGAAGTCGGAGATGGCAGGGAGGATCGAATCCCGCCAGGAGCGGGCGACGTGGTCCCGGAGCGCAGCCGGGTCGAGCGTGGCGGAGGTCATGACGCTAGTGTGCAGGGAACATGGTCCCCCGTCACCCCGCACGTCGCTGCGCCCTCGGGCTCCTCGCCCTCACGGCCGCCTGCGGCGGAGGCGACCTCGAGGAGCCCGCGGCACCGAGCCAGAGCCCCAATCCCGATCCCCCCACCGCCCGTTGGGGCCAGGTCGAGCAGTTCCAGGCGGACCTGCTCGCCCCCCGCCACCCCTCCGATGGCAAGGGCCTGGTCCGCGTGATCCGCGCTCCCGATCGAGTCATCGCAGGCGGCGTCGGACGGTGGACGTTCGAGTTCGAGGTCGCGGAGACAGGGATCGCCCCGGGCGGCTCGATCCACTTCATGCCGGAGCCCTTCTGGGGCTGGTCGACGCCTCAGGTCCAGCGCGCGGAGCTGCCCGGCTACACCAACGTCGCTGTCAGCCGCGCGGAGACCACCCTGGCGGCCGAGACCTTCGGCGGCCAGGACTCGGGCCTGCTCATCCTCACCGTGGGCGGCGAGGGACTGGAGGGCGGCGACCTGGTCACGATCGACTACGGCGCCGGCCCCGCGGGCTCGAGGGCGGACCGATATGCGGGCCGCGACGCCCGGCTCTGGTTCTCGGTGGACGGCGACGGCGACGGGGTCCGGGCCATCCTTCCGGCCTCACCTTCGGTGGACGTTGCGCCGCGAGCACCTGAACGCGTGGTGGTGCTGGGCCCGAGCACCGCTCGACCGGGAGAGGCCCTGCGGTTCCACGTGTCGGCGCTGGACGGCTGGGCCAACCGAGCCCCGGAGGTGGATGGCACGCCGTGGATCGGCCGCGTCACGCTCAAGGTCCTGGGCGCTCTCTCAGGGGACGTCCCCCTGCCCGAGACCGTGGAGCTAGACGAGCAGGGGTTCGCGACCTTTGAGCTCATCGCCCCTGCGCTGGAAGCGCCGGAGGTCCTGCGGGTCGAGGCGGCGTTGACGCTACCGGACGGGTCCATCGCCCGATCCGTCTCCAACCCGCTCCTCGTCGGCCTCGAGGCCCCACGCATCCTCTGGGGCGATCTCCACGGTCACACGGGCCGCTCGGACGGGACCGGGGCCGTCGAGGACTACTTCCTGTACGCCCGGGACACCGCTCGCCTCGACGTCCTCGCCCTCACGGATCACGATCACTTCGGCCCCCGCTTCCTCGACGAGGTACCCGCGTGGCAGGAGGAGATGCGGGAGGTAACCGAGCGCTTCAACGCCCCCGGAGGGCTGGTCACGCTCCACGGCTACGAGTGGACCAGCTGGATCCACGGACACCGGCACGTCCTGCGCTTCGACGCTGGCGGCCCGATCCTCTCGTCCATGGACCCGGCGACGGACACGCCGGCAGAGCTGTGGGCTGCCCTCGAGGGCCAGCCGGCCATGACCATCGCGCACCACAGCTCCGGGAACCCGATCCCCGTGAACTGGACGTACACGCCGGATCCACTCATGGAACCCGTCACCGAGATCGTCTCCGTCCACGGCTCCAGCGAGGCGCGGGACGCGCCCCAGGTCGTCGCCGGCAGCCGAGACGGATGGTTCGTGCGGGATCAGCTCGACCGAGGCCTCCGCCTCGGCTTCATCGGCTCTGGAGACTCGCATGACGGACACCCCGGGCTCCCGCACCTATCGCCCACTTACGGGTGGCGTCCGGCGACAGAGCGATCGGGAGAGGTCCCTGGCACCGGTGGACTGGCGGCGATCCTCGCCCCATCAGGCGACCGGGCAGGAGTGATGGAAGCGCTCCGAGCGCGGGCCGCCTATGCCACGAGCGGGCCACGCTTGATCGCCCTCGTCGAGCGCTCTCCCGATGCCTCTGAAGGGAGCTCCAGGGTCAAGATCCGATTCCACGGCACGGCTCCATTGGACCGAATTGACCTCGTCCTGGGCCCGTCCATCGAGGGGGCTGCGGGGTCCGAGGTGCGCACCCTGCGCCCTGGAGCCGGCGACGCTGATCGCCCTGATACGCAGGCGATGAGCCTCATGGACGCCGCCTTCGAGGTCGACCTCCCCGAGACGCTCAGGCGCCGCTACTTCTACCTCCGGGTCGTCCAGGTCGACCGCGCGACCGCGTGGATCGGACCCTGGTGGCGAGACGGCCTCTCTGCCGACGACCCTCAGGCCGAGCGGCGATCAGACTGACGGCCGCTGGCAGGATCAGGCGCAGCACCCGCGCTACACACCCTGTTCCGGCCCCCTTCCTTGGCCTCGTACAGAGCCTCATCCGCGGCCTTGATCAGGTCATCGAACGTCTCCATCTCTGGCGTGGCGATCGCCACGCCGAGGCTCACGGTGACGGACTCATGGAAGTCCCCGTGGTGGACAGCCTTGGCCTCAATCGCCGCCCGCAGGCGCTCCGCGGCGAGCGACGCTGTCTCGGCCGTGCCGCCAACGCTGAGCACGATGAACTCCTCACCTCCCAGCCGGCAGAGGACATCTGAGCCCCGGGTGTGAGACTGAAGATGGAGCGCGACGGAACGAAGGACGGCGTCACCTGTGTCATGGCCGAACTGGTCGTTCACACGCTTGAAGGCGTCGATGTCGACGATGGTGACCGCCAGCCCGCGCCCGTTCCGGTGCATCCCCTCCCACTCCTGCTTGAGCCGCTTCATCGCGTAGCGGCGGTTGGGCAGGTGGGTGAGCGCATCGGTGAGCGCGGCGGCACGCAGCTTCCGGGTCATGATCCCGAGCTCAGTCACCTGGCGCAGGCGGGCGCGCTCCGCGGCCTCTGCGCGTTCGCGTAGCTGGATCGCGCGCTCCGCGGCCCCCACACGCGCGAGCAGGATCCGGGGGTTGAAGGGCTTCCCTACGAAGTCATCCACCCCCGCATCGAAGGCCTCGACCACCTGCTCGTCGTCCCCGCATGCGGTGACGAGGATGAGGTACATGCGCGAGCCTGCCTGGCTCCTACGGAGGGTTCGACAGAGATCGATGCCGCTCATCTCTGGCATCATCCAATCCGAGATCACGATCTGGGGCGTGTGCTCGAGCGCCATCGCGAGCCCCTCCGAGCTCGAACTCGCCGTCATCACATCGAAGTTCTGACGCTTCAAGTGATGCGCGAGGAGGCGCAGCATCTGCGGGTCATCCTCGACGACGAGGATGCGTGAGGGAGCCTGCCCATCGCTGCTGAAGCTATCCAGCGGGAGCAGCGGACGGTCCAGGTCCTCCTGGAACACGCTCGGCTCCGCCGCTTCCTCGGCAAAGTCGACGCCGATCTCGAAGGTGGTCGAGATGAGCGCAGACCGCATGCCTCGCCGCTCCATCTCCGCGGCGATGTCCTGGAAGCTCCCGGCCGACGGAACCGGGAGATCGATCAGTCGACCCCAGTCCTCGAGGCTCGGCACGATGGCGTCACAGATCGAGAGCAGGGCGTCAGGGTCCATGGCGAGCTCTTCGCTCACGTGCTGCAGCGACAGGAAGAGGCCGCGCCAGCGAGCATCCTCGATCTCCCAGCTCCCGTTCATCACCCGGGCGATCTGGCGCCCGCTCCGGACAAGGTCCAGGAGCTCGGGCGGCCCTCCCACGTCCACGACATCGTCATCCGAGGGGTCGGGGTCCATGGCGCGCAGTAGCGCCACCTCCTGGAACTCTCCAGGGAGGCCCCAGTGGGCCATCAGCTCGGAGGTCACCTCGAAGTGATCGATGCCAAACTCGCGCGCCTCGACCTTGGCCAGCGCGAGGTCGGGAGCCCCTGTGTTGGCCTTGATGATGGCCGAGTAGCGCTCCGGGTGGACGCAGGCCAACGCGAGCTTCCCCACGTCGCACAAGAGGGCGCACGTGAAGGCCGAGGCCGGGTCAGGGAAGCGCGTCACCTGGGCCAACATGTGCACGGCGACGGCGGTCGCCAGTGAATCGGACCAGTATTGCTGGAAGTCGAAGTCCTTGGCCGCCCCGCGACGGTTGTCAGCGATGAGCGAGAATCCAAGGGCGACGGATCGCACCGCCCGCACGCCCAGGCGCATGGTGGCCTGCGCCACCGTGTGCACCGCCGGCAGCCCGTCTCGATTCGCCGAGTTGGCGATCTTGATGATCCGGCCCGACAGGGCAGGGTCCGCGAGCATGGTCTTGATCAGCTCGTCGTAGGCGAAGTCCTCCTTCGACGTCAGCGTCAGGATCTTCAAGCCGGCCGCCGAGGGTGACGGCAGGTTACCCGTCAGCCGGAGCTCGTTGAACTGGGGATGCATGATGGGAGCGGGGGGCGCGGCCGCCCTCAGGCGGACAGGCGGCGCTTGTGCGGCTCATCGGCACATGAGGAACTTTCCCTAGCGCCGCGAACCTGATTCCGGCCGAGATTCTTCGCCTGATACACCGCGTCGTCCGCGGCCTTCATCATCTCGGACACGCCGGTGAAGCCCTGATCAAAGGCCGCCACACCGAGGCTGACCGTCACGCTGCCCCGATAGCCGTCGGCCTCGACGATGTTCTCCTCAACGACGATCCTGACGCGCTCGGCGAGGACTCGAGCCTCCTCCAGCACGGCCCCACGGGCGATGATGAGGAACTCCTCGCCACCAAGCCGCGCGACCTGGTCTTCGCCCCGGAGCGTGCTGCTCATGACCTGAGCCGTGGACTTGAGGACCCGGTCACCCACGTCATGGCCGTGGGTGTCATTGACCGCCTTGAAGTGGTCGATGTCGACCATCACCACGGCGAACTGGGTGCCACGTCGATTGGCAGACTTCCACTCGGACTCGACCCGCTCCATAGCATGCCGGCGATTCGGCACCTCGGTGAGCAGGTCCGTCAGCGAGAGCATCTTCAGCCTGCGGTTGAAGTTGTTCTTGTCCGCGAGCTGCCGGAGGATGGTGCGGCGGTCCTCCTCGATACGCCGCTGGAGTCCCACGATTCGCATCCCTGCCCGAAGCCGAGCCAGGAGGAAGTCCGCGTCGAACGGCTTCTGGATGAAGTCATCGACGCCAGACTCAAAGGCGGTCACGAGGAGGTCCTCGGCTCGCGCACCGGTCAGGAGCACGATGTACATGGAGGACCCGCGCTTGGACCGACGCAGCGCCCGAGTCAGCTCGAGGCCGCTCATCTCAGGCATCTCTTGGTCGGCGACAATGATGTCCGGACCCTCGCGCATGGAGATCCGCATCGCCTCCGAACCGTTCTTGGCGAAGGTGACGTCGAAGCCCTGCTTGCGTAGCGTGGCGACCAGCAGACGGAGCGCGACAGGGTCGTCATCCACGGCGAGGACCTTGATCCTCTCGGACCCCAGCCCCCGCGCGTCCTCGACGGCGTCCGTGGTCGTGACGATCGTGTCTGCCACCACCGACTCGCACCTGATCGCGCCGCCGGTCTGCAGCTCGACCTCTTTCTTGAAGGCCTCGCGTCCCCGAGCGATCGCTTCCCTGATGCTGCTGAAGCTCACGTCGCAGGTGGAGATGTCGAGCCGCTCGCCCCACCGGCTCCACTCGCCCGAGATCTGCCCGAGCAGCCGATCGAGGTCGGCGTCGGAGTATTCGAGGACCTGCTGGAGCATCTCGATCTGCTCCCCCACCTCGTTGATCCTGCGCGGCGGTGTCGTCGCGGTGAAGAGCATGGCGGACGAGATGGCGTCCGCGAAGCGGAGCAGATCCGACAGAGAGTCGAGCTCTGCCGCTTCCTTACTGGAGAGCCTATCGAGGTTGAAGCTCTCGACGGCGGACGCGAACGACTCCGGGAGGCCCCAATCCAGCATCATGCAGTAGCAGATGGTGGCGTGATCGATGTCGAAGGTCGCATTCTCGGCCGCGAGAACGACGCTCATAGGCTGCCCGCGCGTCTCGAGGAGCACCTTCGCGTAGGGCTCACTGTGCACCGTCGCCAGCGCGAGCACCCCCACCTCGGCGAGCAGGCCCGCGACATACCCCTCCTCGGAGGAGACGCCGGGGACGTGCTGCGCGAGCGACTTGGCGGCGACCGCGCGGGCGAGCGAACCCGACCAGTAGAGCGGGTAGTTGAAGGCCTTGCATGACCCATCATCCCGCTCGGAGATGACCGAGAAGGCCAGCGCCAGGTTTCGGACGGTCGTCGCGCCGAGGCGCATGATGGCCGCTGAGACCGTGGTGATCGGCTCCTGGCCCGCCCGGTCGGCCGAGTTGGCGAGCTCCAGGATCCTGCCGGTGAGGGAGGAGTCCGACATGATCGCCTGCCCCATGTCATCCGCGCTGAACTCGTCGGTGCGCGTGATCTCGAGGATCTTGATTCCCACTCCCGCCGGCGAGGGGAGGGTGCCAGAGCTCTTGAGCTCTTCAAACTCGACGGGGATCGCGCGCTTCTGCATGGAATCAAGCCCTGAGCTGAATCAGATGGCACCAAGGACGGCCTTGAGGGCCACCTGGACCTCCGCGTACATGGCCACCGCCCGGCGACCCGTCAAGATGAGGTCTTCGCTCTGCTCGCTGGACCGGCAGTGACTCTCCAGCTCCGCGCAGCAGCGCGAGAACTCGACGGCCCCGACGTGCGCGCTCGATGACTTGAGCGCGTGCGCAGCCTGGAGGACCCGGTCCTTCTCGAGCCCCTCCAACCCGGCGTGCATCTCATTCACACGAGTCAGAGCCTCGGCGAGGAAGAGCTCGACGATCTCCGAGAGAAACTCGGCGTCTCCTCCACCTAGCTCTCGGAGGACATCGAGCGCCTTGGCGTCGAGGATCTCGCCGCCACCGTTCTCCGGGCTGTGGTTGTGGGCGGCAGGCCCACCAGCATCTCCGCTGGTGTTCATGGTCGTGGGTCTCACAAATGGAGTCATCGACCCGGCGCGCCGGTTCCCTTTTGCCTCCGGCGCAGAAAGCCAACCGGATCATTCCTCCGGAAGATTTTTCCGACCGTGAGGGCCGCGACGTCACTGACCTGGGGTCAGGGGGCCAGCGCTGCCAAAAGCCGACGTGAGGGCCTCCTTGAAGCGCTCCATGAGCCGCCCTGGCTCGGCGCTCCCGTCCCCCACATGGTCTGCGACCCGGGTCATCACGTCACCGCGCAGTCCACAGGGCGAGAAGCTCCTGTAGGCGTCGAGATCGGTGGTCACGTTGACGGCGAGGCCGTGCCAGGTCACCCACCCTCTGACCGCAACGCCGATGGAGCAGACCTTCTGCGGTCCGATCCAGACCCCCGTGAACCCCTCTTCACGACGGCCCTCGACCCCGACAGCGGCGAGCGATCTGATCACGATGCCCTCGAGCCAGCGGAGGTAGGCGTGCAGGTCCCGTTGCCCCTCCACCATTTTGAAGATCGGGTACGCGACTAGCTGGCCCGGGCCGTGGAAGGTCGCCTCACCGCCGCGCTCGATGGTCACCACGGGAAAGGGGACCCCAGCCGTATCTCCCTCCGCGGACCGCCGGCCCCGTGTGACGACGGCGTCGTGCTCCACGAGCAGGAGCAGGTCCCCGACCTCCTCCCTCAGCCGCGCCTGCAGCAGGTCCTGCTGCAGGCGATAGGTCTCCTCGAAACCGCGACGGCCCAGGTCGCGCACCTCGAAGGAGGGCCCGGAGGTGCTCTTGACCTCAGCCGGTTCGGGGCGGTCGTCGCTCGAGGTCACTTCTTCTTCGGCTTCTGATAGATGTGGACCGCCGTCCCGTGGACCGCCTCGGCGGCCTCCATCATCGACTCAGGGAGGGTGGGGTGGGCGTGAATCGTCCGCGAGATGTCCTCGACGGTCGCGCCCATCTCGATGGCAAGAGCCGCCTCAGCGATGAGCTCGGTGACCTCGGGGCCGACCATGTGGACTCCGAGGACCTCGTCCGTATCCGCGTCGCTGATGATCTTGACGAAGCCGTCCGTCTCCTGGAGCGTCATGGCGCGGCCGGAGGCGGCGAACGGGAACTGGCCCGTGCGGTAGTTGAGGCCCTTCTCCTTGCACTGGTCCTCGGTCAGGCCGACCGAGGACATCTCCGGCGAGGTGAAGATGACGGCGGGCACGCAGCGTGCGTCGTACTCCTCGTCCTTACCCGCGATGACCGCGGCCGCGACGAGGCCCTCGTGGGACCCCTTGTGGGCCAGCATCGGTTGGCCGGCGATATCGCCCACCGCATAGATGTTCGGGACGCTCGTGCGCATCTGCTTGGAGACCTCCAGGAAGCCCTGCTTGGTCACCGTGAGCCCGACGCTCTCGAGCCCCAGCCCCTCGCTGTACGGCCGGCGGCCGACAGTGGACAGGATCTGGTCGCACTCGATCGTCTGCTCGCCCTTCTTGCCCTTGTAGGTGACGACCTTCTTGCCGCCCTTGTCCGCCCAGCCCTGGGCGAAGGCCTCGGTGACGAGCTTGATGCCCATCTTCTTGAGCGAGCGCTCGATGACCTTGACGCAGTCGCGCTCCTGGCCCGGGAGGGCGCCAGGCGTCCCCTCGAGCACGGTGACCTCGGAGCCCAGCTTGCGGTACATCATCCCAAGCTCGAGGCCGATGTAGCCGCCGCCGATCACGAGCAGGTGCCCCGGGATCTCCTCAGGGGTGAGCGCTCCCGTGGAGGACCAGACGTTGTCCTCATCACAGGTGAAGCCGGGGATGTTGATGGGCTCGGACCCCGTGGCGATGACGATGTCATCGCACTTGAGGGTCTGGTCGCCGTCGCCGCCGGTCACCTGGACCGTGTTCTTGTCGACGATCTTGGCGGTCCCCATGATCACCTTCGACCCGTAGTTCTTCAGCAGGCCGTGGACGCCGCCCGTGAGCTTGCCGACGATCCCGGTCTTCCACTCGACGAGCTTGTTCACGTCGAGGTCGACGCCCTGGGTGGTGATCCCCATGACCTGGGCGTGCTTGATCTTGTCCAGCAGCGTGCCGGCGGCGATGAGCGCCTTGGAGGGGATACAGCCGACGTTGAGGCAGGTCCCGCCCCAGTACTGCTTCTCGACGACGGTCACGTCCTGGCCGAGCTGAGCGAGACGGATACCGCAGACATAACCGGCCGGGCCGGCGCCGATGACGACGACTTTGCGCTTGGGAGCCATAGCTTGAAATCAGAGGGGGAAGGCGCCGTCGCCGGGCTGGGCGTGGCCCAGCTTCTCCGCGACAGCGATGAACTCGTTGTACTCGCGCCGGAGGTGATAGGGCACCTCGGCGTAGACGTCTTCGACCAGGGTCTTGAGCGCCATGGGCGGCGCCGCCTCCTGTTCGTGAATCACAGCGTCGATCTTGGCGAGCAGCTGCGTCTCGAGGTCGGCGCGCTCTCCCTCGGCGACGACGCCCCGCTCCATGAGGTAGCGCTCGTAGCGTGCGATCGGGTCGCGCTTGGCCCAGGCCTCGACCTCCTCGTCGGCCCGGTACTTGGTCGGGTCGTCCGAGCTGGAGTGCCCCAGCATCCGGTAGGTCTTCAACACAAGCATCGTCGGACCCTCACCGCGCCGCGCCCGCTCGACCGCCTCCGCCATCGCGCTGTGGCAGGCGAGGACGTCGTTGCCGTCGACCTCGATGCCCGGGAACCCATACGCCGGCGCCTTCGCCGCGAAGGAGCTGGCGGCGGTCTGTGCAGAGGAGGCCACGGAGATCGCCCAACCGTTGTCCGTGCAGACGAACACCGCCGGGACCTTCCAGACGCCCGCGAAGTTCAGCCCGCTATGGAAGCCGTTGGAGCTGGTGGCCCCGTCACCGAAGTGGATGGCGTGGACGGTGTCCTCACCGCGCCGCATCGAGGCGTAGGCCGCCCCCACCCCGTGGGTGATCTGAGTGCCGATGACGCTCGACCAGCTCGGGTAGTTGGTGCCCTTGTGCTGGAAGTGGTTGCACATCTGGCGCCCCTTCGCGGTGTCGTTCGCGTTGCAGTACATCTGCGCCACGTACTCCGAGAGCGGCAGGCCCCGCATCACGGCGGCGCCTCCCTCTCTCAGGCCCGACCAGAGCCAGTCCTCCTGCCGGAGCGGCGCCGCGGCGCCCACAAGGGTCGCCTCGAGGCCCGTCGCGGTCCCCACGAAGCCGATCCGGCCCGCGCGCTGGAGCTTGAGCATGCGCCCATCCATGCACCGGATCTGGAGCATGTGCAGGAACAGCGCCCGGAGCTCCGCATCGGAGAGGCCGGGAGGCTCACCGACGACGGAGCCGTCGGGCGCGAGGATCTGGAGCGCGGAGGACAACGTGGAGATCGAGGACAGGCTCAGAGGCTCAGCAGGCCGGGATCCTCGAGCAGCACCCGCATCCAGGCGAGGAAGCGGGCCGCGTCGGCGCCGTCCGCGAGGCGGTGGTCCACGCTGCACGACAGGTTCATGTAGTGGCGGACCGCAATCTCGTCACCGTTCGGGGTCTCGACGACGCCCGGGCGCTTGACGATGCGGTGGACACCGAGGATCGCGATGTCGGGGAAGTTGATCACGGGCGTCGCGAGCGTGCCGCCGATGTTGCCGGCGTTGGTGATCGTGAAGGTCGATCCCCGGAGTTCATCCGGCTTGACTTTTCCGTCCCGGGTGCGCTGCGCGAGGTCCGCGAGCTCCGCGGCCAGGTGCAGCATGCCCTTCGCCTCGACGTTCCGGATGACCGGAACCACGAGCCCGTTGTCCGTGTCGGTCGCAACGCCGATGTTGACCTCGTTCGGCATGACGATCTCCTCGGCGGCCTCGTCCAGGTGACCGTTCAGCGACCGGAAGCGGGTCAGCCCGTTGGCCACGGCCTTCATGATGAAGGGCATGTAGGTGACGTTGACGCCGTGCTGCTTGCCGACGGCCTTCGCCTTCGAACGCGCTGCCACGAGCTCCGTCACGTCGATCTCCTCTACCACCGTGAAGTGCGCTGCCGTGTGCTTGGAGCGCGTCATCGCCTCGCCGATCTTCCGGCGGATCCCGCGGTACGGGGTCTTCTGGACCTCGTGGAGCGTGGGGATCGGGGAGAGCGCCGCAGAGCTCGCCGCGGGGGCGGGAGCCGGGGGCGCTGCCACCGGGGCCGGCGGGGCTGCGACCGCGGGGGAGGGCGCGGCCGGGGCGGCGG
>Ga0213863_10001443_pt1 | contig 17274 bp, 15 predicted proteins | sample PICome_8_FD_160128 | JGI IMG/M metagenome (GOLD analysis project Ga0213863, IMG submission 160128) | Coastal seawater microbial communities near Pivers Island, North Carolina, United States - PICO497 | ecosystem: Environmental > Aquatic > Marine > Coastal | place: USA: North Carolina... | reverse complement strand
TATTTTTTCTGAGCGTCTAATCACCCGCGCAGACATCTTGCTAAATGCCAGAGTCGTAGGCGGTATACAGATGATTGATGAGGGCGAGGCTGACGATAAGATTATTGCGGTACTGGAAGGCGATAATATTTGGGGCGAAGTTAACGATATTAAAGACCTGCCATCGATTAAAACCGAACGACTTCAACACTACTTCTCGACCTATAAAATGATTCCAGGCAAAAACGTCGAGATACGTGTTGATGGTGTTTACGGCAGGGAAGAGGCACTCGAGGTTATCGCTGCCTCACAAAGGGACTATCAGAACCACTACGGCCATTTGTTGAAAAAAGCTTCAGAAGCGAGTCTTTAGGCCAGCTGCATCCTCAAATCAAAAGGGCACAGCAGCGCAAAACCTTAGATAAAGATCACACCCAGTAGCTTCGAACGTATCGATCCATAAGGGCTTCGTACTGAAGTTCCACTTCCTTGAGGCCCGCAAGGGCCTCAAGGCCGGCAACCTGAGCAAAACTTCCTGTACTGCCTGACCACACCTGAAGGAATGGCGCGTCATCCATCAGAGATTGGAATAGTTTGGCGCTGGGACGGTGGCTCAAATGCCAGGGCTCGGCAGCGACGCCCCCCACGTCACCGGTATAAGGACGATAAAAACCCTCTGCATCATCCCTAATCATCAGTGATGTCAGCCAATTCGACAGCTGTGCAAAGGGTCCATCCTCAGAATATTCGCTAGGTTGCAGCTGGGGCGCGTAGCCCTCAGGTACAGCGGCTGGATCCCAAATATCAAAATCCGTACCCCAATGATGTCTAGAAGTGCCTGGCAGCGCTGAATATCTGAGAATGGCGTGTAACCAATCGCTATCCTGAACTGATGGCTTCAACAGCAGTGACCCGGTATCCCCATAAACTGGCCGTTCTCCGCGCATCTTAGCGTTGAAAATAGCTAATTGACGGGTGTAGTCACGGTAACCAGATGCGATCGATAATTTAAACCCTGACTTTTGAGCCCTGTTGACCAAACGATTCAATGCAGTCGCAGCAGCTTCATGTGCCAAACCTATTCCGGGCATATCGATAAGGCCTTCACGGTTCAGGCCTAAAGCCCATAAAACCGTGGGCTGGGTCCTGCTTCTGTTATTAAAACCCAAGATCATGCCCCTCCATTATGAGTGGCTTTGTCGCCCGTAAACCCTGCGGCGTTATGTCCACGCCCAAGCCGTAAACCTCCACGCCCCCTTTAATAGCGAGAGCAAGGGCTGCCGCATATTGTGGATCAATCGCTACTGCAGGCGCGATTCGCTGGATTTTAGAGTGAAAGGCACAAAATATTAAAGCTGCGCGGCAACCGGAGCTCACAAGATCCGCTAACTCTTGCACATGTTTTCGCGCTCGCACACTCACTGCATCAGGAAATTGACCCAATCCATTGCCAACGCACCATGACACCGCCTTTACTTCCACCCATATTGGAAGCCCTTTAACTTCAAGCTTGAAGTCTACCCGGGTGTTAGACCGCAAAGACACTTCCCGATGAAGGCTATCAAAAACTGCAAGCTCTGGGAAAATGCCACCACGCAATGCGGCCTCTACCATGGGATTCGCCAAAACAGAGTGCACACAAACCAAACTCCCCCTGTCCTCTACCAACTCCAGAGTCCACGCTAGCTTTCGCTTGGGGTTGTCACTTCGCGACAGCCAAACCCGCGAGCCCGGCTGCTGGCATCCTCGCATCGCGCCGGTATTTGGACAATGAGCAACCACAACTTCGCCGTTTGGTAGCTCTACATCGGCTAAAAAACGTTTATAGCGCTTTTGCAAAACCCCTGGCTCTAAGTTGTCAAAAGCCCAATGCCAACTCATACATTTAGCCTATATCCCTGTCGTGTTTCATTGTGACACGTCAAACCAATACAAATTCAGTGGCAAGAACACAACTTATCTGGTAGCTTCCCGTCCCCGTTGTAGGAGAGTGCTGTACCAGCCTCCATAGCGCAGTCACTTTTGCGGTGTTTTGACTGCCCCCATAAACAAATCGGTAATCAGGTAACCTGCTATGGCCACCAAAAAATCCAACACCAAGACCAAGACAGCGCCCAAAAAGGCAGCTGCCAAAAAGCCGACTCTAAAAAGCGGCGCAAAGAGCTCCTCAGCCAAGAAAGCTCCGGCCAAAAAAGTAGCCGCTAAAGCACCTGCGAAGAAAACTGCCGCCAAAAAAGTAGCGGCTAAAGCCCCTGCGAAGAAAACTGCCGCCAAAAAGGTAGCGGCTAAAGCGCCTGCGAAGAAAGCTGCCGCCAAAAAAGTAGCGGCTAAAGCGCCTGCGAAAAAAGTGGCAGCCAAAAAAGTAGCGGCTAAAGCGCCTGCGAAAAAAGTGGCAGCCAAAAAAGTAGCGGCTAAAGCGCCTGCGAAGAAAACTGCCGCCAAAAAGGTAGCGGCTAAGGCGCCTGCGAAGAAAGCTGCCGCCAAAAAAGTAGCGGCTAAAGCGCCTGCGAAAAAAGTGGCCGCCAAAAAAGTAGCGGCTAAAGCGCCTGCGAAGAAAACTGCCGCCAAAAAGGTAGCGGCTAAAGCGCCTGCGAAAAAAGTGGCCGCCAAAAAAGTAGCGGCTTCCAAGTCGGCAACCGCGAAAACAGCAGGGGCCAAATCGGCTGCAACTAAGACAAAAGCCACCAAGGCTAAGACTGCAAGCGCTAAGACGTCGAAAGCAACAGCCAATACGCCAGCTAAAAAGCCCTCAAGTCGAACCAAGGCCAACTCGAAAAAGGTCGCTAGGGCTGTAGGTAATGTGCAACGTTTTGATGATTTCAAGCCCTCCAAGCCCTCTCGCAGCGACTCTTATATGGATGAGAAGCAGCTAGAGCACTTCCGAGGCCTTTTGCTGCAATGGCGCGCTGAACTCGTTGACGAGGTCACACGCACGGTATCGCACATGAAAGACGAGGCTTCGAATTTTCCGGACCCTGCGGACAGAGCTACTCAGGAAGAAGAATTTAGTCTTGAGCTGCGAACGCGGGATAGAGAGCGCAAGCTGATCAAAAAGATTGATGGCACCTTGGAGCGCATTACCATCGACGATTACGGATATTGTGACGCCTGTGGTATTGAAATCGGGGTGAAGCGGCTGGAAGCTCGCCCGACCGCAACTCTTTGCATCGATTGTAAAACGCTCTCGGAGATAAAAGAGCGCCAGGAACTGGGTTAATCTGGACGGCCCCTGAGGTTCCCAATGGGGCCCAATGATTGATTCCTAAGAGTTGGATAACAGCCACACCATTTTCGGACGCTTTGCGCCCTCTCCCACAGGCCCGCTGCACGCGGGGTCATTACTTGCAGCCGTCGGTAGCCTGCTACATGTTCGTGCCCAAGGAGGCCTCTGGCGCCTAAGGATTGATGACATTGATCCCCCCAGAGCCGCAGAGGGCTCTGTCGCCGCTATTGAAGCAACGCTTAAAGCCCATGGATTGCGGTTTGATGGCAACATTCAATATCAAAGCCATCATATAGACAGGTACGAAAAGGCCTTGCAAACCCTTGAAGACCAAGGTGATCTTTTTCACTGCGCCTGTACACGTCCAATGTTGAGCCCCAATGGCAGCTGTCAAAACGGCTGTGCCAGTAAAAGCCACGCTAAAAGAGCGCTCACCAGTCTGAGGGTTAGGGTACCTCCGGAAACAGTCATCGAACTAAACGACGCGTTTTTGGGTCCCCAAAACTGGAATCTAGGAAAACAACTCACTGATTTTGTAGTCCGTCGTAGTGATGGTTTATACGCTTACCAGCTCGCCGCGGGGATAGATGACGCCGCCCCTCTCACCACGCAGGTAATCCGCGGAAGCGACCTCCTTGATTCGACTCCACGTCAGATATATTTACAGCAACGGTTAAACCTCCAATCCCCGGAGTATGGGCATTTGCCGATCCTGAAGGATCAACACGGCTTTAAACTGAGTAAACAACAGGGTGCGCCCGCCGTAGACGATCACTTTCCCGTTCGTAACCTGAGAGCCACACTACAAGCTTTGGGGCAGCCCTGCCCCCCCTCTAGATTGAATGACTATGAGTCTCTGCTCGATTGGAGCGTATCTCAATGGGATCCTTTGCGGGTACCACGGTAACAAATAATCCCATTTTGTTACCTGGTTACTTAAAGTAATGTTACCGTTACCAACTGTTCTTTGCCCTTTCCCGCAACGGATTAAGATTGCATGCCACTCATACTATTAGTTGATGACGAGCCCTCTCAACGACAAGCCCTACGAAGGGTTTTAGAAGCGAGGGACTACAAAGTTGCCGAAGCCTCGGGGGTTCAGGAAGCAGAGACTCATTATAACCTTGCGGAGTTTGACCTTATCGTGACCGAGCTAAAGCTCGCCGGTGCCAGCGGCGCAGAGCTCATTCGGTCGGCAAGCCCTGTGCCGGTCATTGTTATGACCAACTACGCCAGCCTGCGCTCAGCGGTTGACTCGATGAAGGCAGGCGCTGTCGACTATTTAGCTAAACCCTGCTCAGATGAGGATTTACTCAATGTAGTCACAGCGGCGCTACCCCGCCAAGGCCGTGCCGATGACAGCAACAAACAACCCATGGAACTCACCCGCCAATTCTTTCAGGGTCAATGCCCGACATTACAAAAACTTGACGAGCAGATACAAAAGGTCGCGAGAACGGATTCAACGGTACTCATACAAGGTGAAACCGGCACAGGAAAAGAGCTAACGGCTAGGCGTGTACACACCTTAAGTCGACGAAATGGTCGCCCATTGGTGACACTTAACTGTGCTGCCATTCCAGAATCTCTGATTGAATCGGAACTCTTTGGCTACGAGAAAGGCGCTTTCACAGGCGCTACCAGTAATCGCATGGGCCTCATAGAGGCCGCTAATGGCGGCACACTTTTCCTCGATGAAATTGGAGAGCTTCCCCAGTCTGCTCAAGCCAGACTCCTACGCTTTATTCAAGAAGGTGAAATCCGGCAAATCGGTGCTGTCAGCAGCAAAACCGTGGATGTCCGACTTATTTGCGCAACTCATCGAGATTTATCGACCCTCGCTAGCCGAAATGAATTTCGACGGGACTTATTCTATCGAATCAACGTTCTAAGCTTAACAATCCCTCCGCTAAGACAACGAACGAAAGATATTGTTGCGATGGCCCACTGGTTTGCTGAAGCGCTTGCAGTAAAGCTGGACATTCAGCATCGCCCTTTGAGCACAAATGCTATTACCGCAGTAACTCAAAACCCTTGGCCTGGAAATGTTCGAGAACTGGAGCACGCCATAGAACGGGGCTTGGTAATGGCGGAAGGTGACTACATAGAGGTGCATGATATGGGCCTGACGACTCCAGGAAACAGCCACGAGCCGCCCCTGTCGATCATCAGCGGTGGAACGCCCGAAATTGATACTGATGACGCGGCTGCAGCTGACGAGGAGTTGTCCTTGGAAGACTACTTTATGCGCTTTGTCCTTGAACATCAGGACTCCATGAGTGAAACACAGTTGGCGCAAAAGCTGGGCGTGAGTCGAAAATGTCTGTGGGAACGGCGACAGCGCTTTGGACTACCGCGCAGTCAGCAGGTTAAACGCGGCCACCGTTAAACCTGTGGTGCTCATAAACACACTCAGTAACACCCAAGGGAATAAAAGTAACACTTTAGTCGATTTCGCCCAGCTAAAATTAGACCAAAAATCATTAAGTTACTGTTTTTTATTTGGTTTTCTCTCTTGGCACATGTCCTGCTGTTGCATAGGTAGAGCCCAAATAATAATAAGCGGCCCAAAAGCAATAATAAAAGCAAGAACGGACCTGGGTGGGGAAGAATACTTCCCCATGTTTCTTTATGTCCGCCTGAATCCCAACCTCCCCCTGAGCGCCTGTGGATAGTACACTACCGCCCAACACGCCCAGAGGACATTCAGTGTCGCTAATCCCCAAGGCTATGCACAATGTGAATCGCAAACACGTCAGCCCCGCCGCTATACGTGTGGTGGAGAGGCTACGTGCTGCAAATTATGAAGGCTATGTTGTTGGTGGTGCCGTCAGAGATCTTATTCTAGGAGCAAAGCCCAAAGACTTTGATGTTGCGACGAATGCCACCCCGGAAGAGATAAAAAGCCTATTCAGAAGCGCGCGCATTATTGGACGCCGCTTTCAAATCGTGCATGTCAGGGACGGCCGTGAAATCATAGAGGTCACAACCTATCGAGGCCCTCACCAGAGCGAAAGCTCTGTCAAAAGTGCAAGCAAACAATCAGACAAAGGCTTGTTGCTGCGCGACAACGTTTATGGCTCTTTGGCAGAGGATGCAGCCCGACGTGATCTCACCATCAACGCTATGTACTACGACCCCATCGATGAATCCGTACTGGACGAAATGGGCGGTAACCAAGACATTGAGGCTAGACTAGTTCGCATATTAGGGGACCCTCAAACGCGCTACCGAGAAGATCCCGTGCGAATGCTGAGAGTGATTCGTTTCGCCGCAAGATTACAATTTGACATAGAGTCAGAGACCGAAGCAGCAATAGGTGTATGCGGGCCATTGCTGGGAGAAATACCCCCTGCGCGACTTTTTGATGAATTTCTAAAATTATTCATGGCTGGGCACGGGCGACCCACGCTGCTGCTGCTACTGCGTTACCAGCTGTTGGACAGCTTGTGCCCTGACGCAGCCTTGCTAATAGAAAAAGAACCCCGTTTCAAACAGCTAGTCACCCAAGCCATGGGGAATACTGATCAGCGTGTGAAAGACGGACGCCACGTGACGCCGGCTTTTTTACTGGCCGCACTGCTTTGGCCAGTCGTGCAAACCCGAGCCAACGCTATGGTTCGCACAGGTGAAGCCATCTCTCAGGCCATTCACAGCGCTGGCCAACAAGTCATTGCTGAAACTTGCCAAAAGATGTCGATACCCAAGCGCTTTTCATATCCCGTCAGAGAAATTTGGGAACTACAACCTCGCCTTGAGCGACGACAAAGCAAACGTGTCAAAGACCTTATCGCTGACCGTAGGTTCCGCGCAGCCTATGATTTATTGCTTCTGCGTGAAGAATCCTCAGAATCGCTAGACAATGCCGGTAAATTTTGGGAGCAGCAGCAGTTGGAATACCCGACGTTAGTAGGCACCGCACCGCCGCGAACCGAAGATAAACCGCCTCGTCGCCGCAGACCAAGAAGGAAGAAAGAGGGTTGACGGGGGCATTTGTGGGGCTGGGATCCAACATTGAAGAGCCCGCGACACAACTTCGCCGGGCCTACGAGGCACTGGCAACGCTGCCCGATACTCGTCTCATAGCAGTATCGTCCGTTTACGAATCACTGCCTATGGGCCCCACCGACCAGCCGTCATTTTTAAATGCCTGCGCCCATATTGATACGACCATCAGTCCCTCCGAACTCCTAACAGCTCTACTTGCAATAGAAACGACCATGGGCCGTATTCGAAAAAGACATTGGGGGGAGCGATGCATCGACCTCGACTTGCTTTTCTATGGCGACGTCTCGCTGCAAAGCGAACGCCTGACCCTGCCTCACCCTGGCCTATATCAAAGAGATTTTGTACTCATGCCCCTCGCCGAGCTTCTGGGACGTGAATATCTGATGCCCAATGGTGCGGATATTGGTACATTACTGACGACCTGCTCAACACACGGTCTTAGACTGAGTTCAGTTCAGCTTCACAGCGGTGAAATACCGGGTAATCCACTTTGAACGCCAATTCTCCAGAAACTCTTAGCCCGGCAAATTTAAATCTGCGAGGGCGCACACCTCCCGGATACATAGCGGTCGAAGGACCCATTGGAGTGGGTAAGACCACCCTAGCGCGACGCCTTGCAGAAGCTTTTAATTACCAGGTATTGCTAGAAGACGCCCATGAAAACCCTTTCTTGGAGCGTTTCTATCAAAATCGTAAAGAGGCGGCCCTAGCTACCCAGCTTTTTTTCCTGTTCCAGCGCAGTCAAAAAATCGCCGATCTTCGTCAGACCGACATATTTGAGCCCGTCAGGGTCTCTGACTTTCTGATTGACAAAGATCCCTTGTTTGCCAGAATCAATTTAGACTCTGATGAATACTCTCTCTACGAGAAGGTGTTTCAGCAACTGACCATCGATGCGCCACTGCCCGATTTAGTCATCTACCTACAGGCCTCGCCTGATCGTCTTCTCGAGCGCATATCGACGAGGGGCATTACCAATGAGCGCGGTATTGACCACAAGTACCTCGAGCAAATCAATGAGGTCTACAGCGAATTTTTTCTTTATTATGACGCTGCCCCACTGCTGATCGTAAATGCCAACGAGATCGATTTATCCCAAGGGCATGATGATTTTGCCCAACTCGTCGATTATCTTCTCGATATTCGCAGTGGACGGCACTATTTCAACCCCACCTTCTTCGGTTAATCTTGCACTCACAGGGAACCCAGCGATGATAGAAAGCCAACCGGATAGCGCAGATGAGTAGAAGGATAACCATCGGTACGCTCAATACCATGAAAGCGAAGGGCGAGAAGTTCGTCATGATGACGGCCTATGACGCAACATTTTCACGGCTGATCAGCGATGCGGGTGCGGAGACCATTCTTGTCGGCGATTCTCTCGGGATGGTTCTGCAGGGTCACGACACCACTATTCCTGTCACAATAAGCGATATGGCCTATCACACTAGCTGTGTATGTCGCGGCCGTCCAAACTCACTCGTAGTGTCAGACATGCCCTTCATGAGCTATGACACCACCGACAAGGCTCTAGAATCAGGCATGATGCTGATGCAGGCTGGCGCCCAAATGGTGAAGCTGGAAGGCGGCGTTTGGCTCAGTGAAACTATCCATCAACTTGTGGAACGGGGCATTCCAGTGTGTGCCCACTTGGGACTAACACCACAATCTGTGAACGTTTTTGGTGGCTACAAAGTACAGGGGCGAACGCCAAAGGAAGCCAAGTCTATCTTAGCTGATGCCGTAGAAATTCAGGATGCTGGTGCAAGTTTGCTGGTGCTTGAGTGTATTCCGGCGCACCTTGCTGCAGACATCAGTTCCAAACTTGATATTCCCGTCATCGGTATTGGCGCTGGCCCGGGCACTGATGCGCAGGTATTGGTGTTACACGATATGCTAGGCCTCAGCGAAAATCCCCCAAAATTTGTAGAAAACTTTATGACCGGCTCAACGTCAGTACAGGTCGCTCTAAGCGCCTTCGTAGACGCGGTAAAATCTGGCGTATACCCCAAAGAAGAGCACACCTACTCCTAACCCGAGGTATAAAGGTCTATGGAGATAGCTAAAGACGCCTATGAACTTCGTCAGCACCTTGCAGGGCTGGATGGTGACACCATTGCCTTTGTGCCAACTATGGGTAACCTGCACGAGGGGCATCTGTCCCTAGTTCGGCGAGGCTTTGCTATGGCTGAGCATGTCGTTGTTTCGATCTTTGTGAACCCTCTGCAGTTTAGCCCCTCAGACGACCTTGACGCCTACCCAAGAACACTGGAGCGAGACCTTCAGTTATTGGCTGCAGAGGGCGTGACGCTGGTATTTACGCCCAGCGAAGAGGGTCTATACCCCGAGGGCTTGCAGGTCCATACCAAGGTCACCGTACCGGGGCTTACGAATGTCCTGTGTGGCCGCAAGCGTGTCGGTCACTTTGACGGTGTAACCACGGTGGTGTGCAAGTTATTGAACCTAGTGTCACCAGATATTGCCCTGTTTGGTGAAAAAGATCTTCAGCAGTTGTTAGTCATTCGGAAGATGGTGGCCGACCTTGGAATGTCGGTCCAAATCGAGTCTGTTTCCACACAACGCGACGCGAGGGGATTAGCGCTAAGCTCTCGAAACAGCTACCTAAGCTCAGAGGCGTTAGACATAGCTCCCGCTTTGTATCGCAACCTCGTAGCCGTTAGCGACGCGGTTCAAGGTGGTGCCAGAGACTATGCAGGACTCTGCAGCGCTGTGATACAGCGACTCAATAAACTGGGTTTTATCGGCGAATACTGTGAGGCCAGACGTTGCTCCGACTTGCTGCCGGCTCAGGAAGAGGACACCGATGTCGCTATCTTCTGCGCTGCCGTACTCGAGGGAACCCGTTTAATCGATAACATCGTCATAGAGCATTACTGATCACTAGATTGAGTAAAGGTGAGCGAGGCTTCTCCAAACCATGAGGCACCACCGACACCCGTCACCACTCTGAGACGATCTTCACTCGATGGCACCACCGTAAAGTTATGCACCCACTTATCCTGCTCAGCAGACACAGCCAAAGCCTGCACCGGACCCTCACCACTCGCCGACTCTAAGCCCACCAGCACGTAATCCAAAGGCAAGGCTGAGACCAGGCGTAATTGACCCGTCGGCATCAAGGCAATCGCCAATTTAAAGTCCTCGTTAGATAATCCGCAGCTACCACCGGCATAACGACAACCCGGACGCTCAAGCAAAGGGTAGGAGGTACCGGCCTGAGCGGGCGTAGCCTGCTCCTCCTCGGTGTCACTCAGTTGCCCGGCACCGTACCAAGCCAATACAGCCAGTAGCGGTGTCACTAGGAGGGCCGCTAAAACATGCTTATTGGTCATTATCGACATAGAAATCATCTCAAATTAAAAAAATGGTGCAGGCGTTAGTGTTGACCCGTCAGGGTCCCTGCACAAACCGGCAAGCGTATCTCATGCACCAGCCTACGAACCCGTTCAGGAGGCTCACCCGTGAGGCGGCTGACACTTAAGGCGACAATAAAATTAATCGCGGCACCAACACAACCAAAAGCGTTAGGCTCAATACCAAAAAACCAGTTTTTACCCAGGTCAGGCAAAAACTGCCATTCGGCTACAAACATTATGCCCTTATGCTGAAAAACATAAAACAACGTGACCCCCAAGCCAATCACCATGCCACTGATAGCACCTTCTCGTGTGACTCGCGTTGAAAATATGCCCATCATCAACGCCGGAAAGATTGACGCTGCGGCGAGTCCAAAGGCTAATGCCACCGTTCCCGCCGCAAACCCCGGCGGATTTAAACCCAAATAGCCCGCTCCCAGCACGGCTAAAGCCATCGCCACCCGAGATGCATTGAGCTCCATCTTTTCAGAAATCGACGGATAAAAAGTGCTCTTCAATAAATCATGTGAGATTGCTGATGAGATCGCCAGAAGCAAGCCTGCGGCGGTAGAAAGCGCTGCCGCCAGGCCACCAGCGGCCACCAGCGCAATAATCCAGTTCGGTAGTTGGGCGATCTCGGGATTGGCCAACACCAATATATCGTTGTCTAGCTTAACCAGTTCATTGCGTTGTCCGTCGGCCACATATTGCAGCCTGCCATCGCCATTTTTGTCCTGAATTTCCAGTAAGCCTGTCTGCTCCCAATTCTTAAACCACTGTGGACGCTCTTCAATCAACACGTGCTGCCCCGGGCTGGGCTCTATGGTCTGCATAATATTGAGCCTAGCCATCGCCGCGACCGCTGGCGCCGTCGTATAGAGAATCGCAATGAAGACTAACGCATAGCCTGCTGACTTACGCGCATCCCGCACTTTGGGAACTGTAAAAAAGCGAATGATCACGTGAGGCAGGCCGGCTGTTCCAATCATCAGAGACGCCGTGTAAGCGAACATATTGAGCGTGCTTAGTCGTACCGAGGTCGTATACTCCTTAAAGCCCGTCTCTAGCAGCACCCTGTCGAGTTTATCGAGTAAGAAAGTATCACTCCCCACTAGGGTACTGCCCAAACCCAACTGGGGAATCGGGTTACCCGTCAACTGAAAACTGATAAATATGGCCGGGACCGTATAGGCAAGGATGAGCACAACGTACTGAGCAATTTGCGTATAGGTAATACCCTTCATACCACCCAGCACAGCGTAGAAAAAGACAATGAACATTCCTATGTATAGGCCAGTCTCATAATCTGTCTCTAAAAATCGTGAGAACGCTACGCCAATACCCTTCATCTGGCCGATCACATAGGTCACTGAACACAAAATCAAACAAATGACGGCAACAACCCGCGCCGTGTCAGAGTAGTATCGATCGCCAATAAATTCTGGAACCGTGAACTTTCCATATTTGCGCAGATAAGGTGCTATTAGCATGGCGAGAATGACGTACCCTCCCGTCCACCCCATCAGAAAAACCGAACCGCCGTAGCCGTTGTAGGAGATTCCAATTAAACCCGCCATAGAAATGAACGAAGCAGCCGACATCCAATCAGCCGCCGTCGCCATACCATTGGCTATCGGGTGAATACCCCCACCGGCCACATAAAATTCTTGGGTTGAACCCGCCCGCGCCGCGATAGCAATGGCAATATAGACCGTAAAGGTTGCACCGACAACGATGTAGGTAATGGTGGACAGCTCCATCAGTCCTCCTCCAATCCAAACTCACGATCCAGTCGGGCCATCGCCACCACGTAATAAAAAATCAACCCAATAAAAACAAAAATGGAGCCTTGCTGTGCGAACCAAAAACCCAATTTATAACCACCGATTTGAATCAGGTTTAAGGTATCCACCCACAAGATCCCGCAACCAAAGCTGACCACGAACCAAATGATCATTAAACGAATCATTAAACTCCTGTTGCGCTTCCAGTATTGCCTAGCCTGCGCTTCCGATAACTCATTCATAGTTCGCATCCCTCAACTTCTTGTTATTGGCACTATTTCAATTTGTATCGAACCGAGAACATCAGTCGGTCCAGACTACCTGAATCTCCATTCTCAAGTCGTTTAACCGCCCGAATATATTCGCTGCCCAAGGACAATGATGCACTGGGACGATACCAAAAACTAAAATGCCCTGAGGCATAATGCTCTGGTAGCAAGCCTGCAGCAGAGTAGATATCTTGAGAGGGCACATCGGCCCAGGCAGCCGACAGTGCTACGCCCGCCTGCCAGTGTCGATTCAATCGGCGATTCCAGGACAACAATCCCCCTACCTGCTCGTAGGTTTTAATGTCCCCCGAGTCGGTAACAACGCCATCACTAAAGGCGTTAAGGCCCATGTAGCGCCCCAGAGCGTCGCCATAATTAAGCATAAAACTAAAATCATTGCCCCGAGTTTGCCAGTTGCCAGCAAAACTTGCGGCATATCCCACAACATCATCCTCCCGAATCGGTTCATCAGCGCGCTCATCACGATAGTTAAGTTGCCGCACCATACCCGCAAGAGTCCACTCCAGTGGGCCTATTTGACCATCATAGCGAGCGATAAGATCAGGCACAGCTTCTTGCCCGTAATCGTAATAAACGCCGTCTAGGCGAGTGGCAGGATTCTCAGCGGCGAAGCTCCAACGCCCATGACGCCAGCGAATTAATGGCTGTCGGTTAAACGTCTGTCCTACCCCTCCGGTCATATCCCAGAGCGCCGGCCTAGCCTCGGCGCGCATGAAGGTGGTCCATGTTTGCCCGGCGACTAATTGGCTAGTCTCGGACAGTTGCCAATCTACATAGGCGTGGCGAATTCGACTACTCCAGCTATTGGAAATACGTTCGTTACCCTGCGCACTGAGCGCAAAATCTAGCTCGACAAGACTGCTGATACGACCGATTTCAGTGGTGTGGTCTGTGGCAAACCCGAAGCGGCTTGTTTTCGCACTCATGTTGGTGCTGGTAAAACTCTCAGGAGAGTTTGGATTCACAGGAATATCGATAGGGATAAGAAAATCATCTAAGGATGCATTGCCCGGCTTACCATCGCTGTAACGGCTGAGCAGGGTATCGAACTGGATAAAGCCTTGATAGCTGAACCCCTGACTCACCGCAGCAACTTGATCAACGTTTGGTGCTTTTTCCTGCAAAACCCCTCCATTGTTCACGGGCAATGGCGCCACAGCAGCCGGAGGTATAATGGCAGTCACGATCGCGCGCAGTACTGACAGCTCTTCTTCTAATGCAACGATACGGGCTTCTAGTGTTTCGTCCGCCGTCCAAGCCGACGGGCTCAGCGCTACCAGCAATAAAGCACTAAAACAGAACATTTTTAAAGATTTTTGGCACAGCATGGGCTTCCCACCTCCTTCGTGAATGGGGCTTGGTTGGGTCCAGTATTGGTTGAGAGCGTCAGTACGCACAGGCTATGATCCTAGCCTTGCCGCATCTAATCAATATCGAGACAAGCGGGGTCCCTCTGACATTGACCTCGCCTAAGAGTGAACCAAAATCAGACAACATTAGGTTGTCTCACAAAAGAGCGATACAGCATGTCTGAGCACCCCCTCTACCCGGTACCTGCCAGCTTTTCCAAGGCGCACATCAATCCCGAAACCTACGAACATTGGTATCGCGAATCCCTAGAGAACCCCTCGGCATTTTGGGCTGCTCGTGCTAAGGAGTTTCTTGTATGGGATACCCCTTGGACACAGGTTGTCGAGTCTGACCTCACTTCAGGGCGGGCTAATTGGTTTGTGGGTGGCAAGCTGAATGTCTCGGTCAACTGCATTGACAGGCACCTGCCTGAACGCGCTGAGCAGACGGCGTTTATATGGGAAGGCGATGATCCCGAAACCAGCAGGCACATCAGTTATCAAGCCTTAAAAGACGCCGTCTGCCGTCTAGCTAACGTCCTGAAATCTCAAGGTATTGGTCGGGGTGATCGAGTCTGTATCTACATGCCCATGATACCCGAGGCGACCTATGCCATGCTGGCCTGTGCTCGAATTGGGGCTATTCATTCCGTGGTGTTTGGAGGCTTTTCTCCCGAGGCACTGCAGAATCGAATTAACGATTCAGATTGCGCTATGGTCATCACTGCTGACGAGGGCCTTCGTGGCGGGCGTAAGATACCCCTTAAAGCCAATGTTGATGAGGCGTTAAAGAGCTGCAGCTCTGTGAAATCTGTCATTGTCGTGGCCCACACGGGAGCTGAGGTTAGCTGGCACGATGACCGTGATGTCGATTATAACGATGCCTGCCAGAACGCTGACAACGAATGTGAACCCGAGGCAATGGATGCAGAGGATCCACTCTTTATTCTGTATACCTCAGGCTCCACCGGAAAACCCAAAGGGGTACTGCACACAACAGGCGGCTATCTCCTTCAGGCGGCCATGACCTTCCGCTATGTGTTCGATTACCAACCCGAGGATATTTGGTGGTGTACGGCAGATGTAGGCTGGGTCACAGGACACACCTATATTGTTTACGGCCCTCTGGCCAATGGCGCGACATCGGTTATTTTTGAGGGGATTCCCACCTATCCTGATGCCGGACGCTTTTGGCAGGTTGTAGAAAAACATTCGGTCAGTCTTTTCTTTACAGCTCCTACAGCCATTCGTGCCCTGATGGGAATGGGTGATGAATGGGTAACCAGACACTCCCGATCCACGTTGCGTATTCTCGGTTCTGTGGGAGAGCCCATCAATCCCGAGGCCTGGGAGTGGTATCACAAAGTTGTGGGCGACGGGCGGTGCCCGATCGTTGACACCTGGTGGCAAACTGAAACCGGGGGCATCATGATCACACCGCTGCCAGGAGCCCACGCCCTCAAGCCCGGGTTTGCCAGCTTTCCATTTTTTGGCGTTGAACCTGTGCTACTCGATGAAAATGGCCAGGAGCTCCTAGGCGAAGCTGCGGGCTACCTAGCCATAAAACGTTCATGGCCTGGACAAATACGCTCGGTCTACAACGATCATCAGCGCATGCTTGACACTTATTTTAGTACCTATGAAGGCTATTACTTTACTGGCGACGGCGCGCTTAGAGATGCCGAAGGCTATTACCGGATTACTGGGCGAGTTGACGACGTGCTCAATGTATCGGGTCACCGTATGGGGACTGCCGAGGTGGAAGCCGCCCTCGGGGAGCACCCAGACATTGCCGAATCTGCCGTCGTTGGCTTTCCCCACGATATAAAAGGGCAGGGTATTTATGCCTATGTCACGCCAAAAACCGGCGTGACAGCAAGTGACGGATTGAAAGCAGAATTAATTCAACTGTGCGTCAAAGAAATAGGCCCGATTGCCAAGCCCGATATCATTCAATGGGCACCGGGACTACCAAAGACCCGATCAGGTAAAATTATGCGGCGCATTCTCAGAAAAATCGCTGAGCGGGACTTTGATAATCTGGGCGATATATCAACCTTAGCTGACCCTTCTGTGGTCAAGGAGCTCGTCACTCACCGCGATAGCAGCTCTGGATCCGGTGCATAACATTTGAGCTGAGCCACTGTCAGAAACAAAAGAGCAAAAAAAACCGCGACATGTCGCGGTTTATCTTACTAAGTTCGTTATTACTCGCCCGAAAGATCTTCAGACTCAGCTTCCGCCGCAGGATCAGCAGCATCCGTAGCCTCGTCGGCAGCCACCTCTTTAATGGACAGCTTAATACGACCCCGTTGATCAACATCGAGTACTTTTACGCGAACTGTTTCCCCTTCTTTCAGGTAATCAGTGACGTTCTCAACACGCTCTTCAGCAATTTGTGAAATGTGCACCAAGCCATCTTTGCCCGGCAAGATAGTGACGAACGCGCCGAAATCGACAATGCGCGCAATAGTACCTTCGTAGATAGCACCCACTTCAGCTTCAGCGGTGATCGCCATAATCGCGTTAACGGCATGATCACGAGACTCTTTAGTAACCCCGAAGACTTTCACGGTACCGTCATCTTCGATATCAACTGTCGCACCAGACTCTTCAGTGATTGAACGAATCGTCGCACCACCTTTACCAATGATGTCTCGTATCTTGTCTGAATCAATTTTCAGCTGCACCATGCTGGGTGCATTTTCTGACACAATCTCACGAGGTGCTGCCAATACTGAGTTCATTTGTCCCAGTATGTGCAAACGGGCCTGCATAGCCTGCTCGAGGGCGATCTCCATGATTTGCTCATTGATGCCTTCAATCTTGATATCCATTTGAAGAGCCGTAATGCCAGCTGATGTGCCGGCTACCTTGAAGTCCATATCCCCAAGGTGGTCTTCGTCGCCAAGAATATCGGTCAGTACCGCGAACTGATTACCTTCCTTTACTAGACCCATGGCGATTCCCGCAACCGGTGCCTTAACGGGCACGCCTGCTGCCATCATGGCCAGTGAACCGACACAAACAGAGGCCATAGAACTGGAGCCATTTGATTCAGTAATTTCCGATACAACACGCACGGTGTAAGGAAACTCTTCTTCCGTAGGCAGTGTTGCTGCAAGACCACGTCGAGCTAGACGGCCGTGACCAATCTCACGTCGGCTAGTGAATCCGATACGCCCCGCTTCGCCTACAGAATAGGGAGGGAAGTTGTAGTGCAGCATAAAGGGATCGCGACGCTCACCTTCGAGTGCATCGATG
>Ga0213863_10001439_pt1 | contig 17289 bp, 15 predicted proteins | sample PICome_8_FD_160128 | JGI IMG/M metagenome (GOLD analysis project Ga0213863, IMG submission 160128) | Coastal seawater microbial communities near Pivers Island, North Carolina, United States - PICO497 | ecosystem: Environmental > Aquatic > Marine > Coastal | place: USA: North Carolina... | reverse complement strand
ACATGACCAACTGCAATAGAGCGCAGATACCGTCGGCGTCGCCATTAAAAATATCGTAGTTGGTCATGTTGCCTCTAAATTAGTTGTTCTGAGCATAACCTCTGTCAGTCCTAGCAACACCAATATCATCCGCAACCAGTGAAGCACTGCTACCAATCAAGCATTCTCAAGCTGATAATAATCCATCAAAATCTTAGCCACTTCCGGGCGCGAAAATTCCGGTGGCGGTGCTATGCCATCCCCCAGCATCTGACGGACCTTGGTACCTGACAGCAGAATAAAATCAACTTTTGTATGATCCTCTGCCTCATTCATCATCACCACTCGACCAAGTTTTTTAGAAAATGCTGTGTGGTCTGCATTAAAGATTTCAATCTCCAAGGCATCAGCTGGCACTTTGTCCGCAAAAATAGTCTGGGCATCAAAGGCGCCGTAATAATCACCCACACCAGCGTGATCTCTACCCACAATCAAATGGGTACAGCCCATATTCTGGCGGAACACCGCATGCAACACCGCCTCTCTGGGACCCGCATACAACATGTCAAAACCATAGCCAGTGACCATCACTGAGTTGGCTGGGAAATACAGCTCAACCATCTTGCGGATACAGTCATCGCGCACTGAAGCGGGAATATCCCCCTGCTTTAACTTGCCCAACAGCATATGCACGACCACACCATCTGCATCCAAGCGCTCCATAGCCATGCGACACAGCTCTTCGTGGGCGCGGTGCATCGGGTTGCGAGTTTGGAAGGCCACCACTTTTTTCCAGCCTCGCGAAGCAATCTCATCGCGAATTTCTACCGCTGTGCGGAAGGTATCGGGAAAGTCCGCTTGGAAATAACTCAGGCTCAGCACCTGAATACTGCCAGATACCAGGTTGCGACCCAATCCGGTAAAAGTAGCAACACCCGGATGCTCTGGGTCCAGAGTGGCAAATATTTGCTCCGCCATCGTCTCGATCTGTTGATCGGTCACGCTCTCAATAGCATCCACATTCATAATCGCCATCACCGGGTTGCCCTCGGTGTTGGGATCGCGCAAGGCAATGCGGCTTGCGCCCGCAATAGCAGCGGTGTCCTCCACCAGATTAATCACCGGCACTGGCCAAAACAAACCATCACTGGTGTGCAGGGTCTCGGCAACAGCCAGTGCATCGGCCAGGTTCATATAACCGGTTAACGGGTTGAAATAACCCGCCCCCAACATCACTGCATTGGCTGCGGCGGCAGAATTAAGCATTAGCGAGGGCAGTGACTCTGCTTCAGTCTGAAGCGCCTGCAATTGGTCATTGTCGGTGATAAGAAGAGGGTTGAGGCTGTCCGAGCCATGGGGCTTGATCAAGATGGGTCTCCTGGGGATTTTATGTAAAATTTAAGATGCGGCAATAAAGCCATGCTGTTGAAGATAGTCAATAATTATCTCCACTTCCTGCTCCAGACTCATTTGGTCTGTATGCAAATGAATCTCTGCGTCGGTTGGCGCTTCATAGGGGTCGTCGATACCGGTAAAGTTTTTGATCTCCCCGGCGCGAGCTTTTTTGTACAGGCCTTTGGGGTCTCGCTCCTCGGCCGCAGCCAGGGAACAATCCACAAACACCTCGATAAAGGCAAAGCCAGATTCGGCGTGTAACTCACGTACACGGTCGCGATCGGCGCGGTAAGGGCTGATAAAGCTGGACAGAGCGATCACACCGGAGTCGACAAATAACTTGGCGATCTCGCCAATGCGGCGAATATTTTCCGTGCGGTCCTCTGCAGAAAACCCGAGGTTTTTATTGATGCCCAGACGAATATTGTCACCGTCCAGCCTGTAGGTCAGTTTGCCGCGCTGGTAAAGAGCCTTCTCCAGAGCCACAGCCACCGTGCTCTTTCCGCTGCCAGACAGTCCAGTAAACCAAAGCGTGGCGCCCTTTTGCCCCAACAGCTGAGTGCGATCTTCCCCTGTTACATCACCGTGATGCCAGTGCACATTGGTCGCTTTCTGATCCGTCATCGCTTTAATCCAAGTGGTTTTAGAAGGCGCAATAATAGAGATTATTTGTGTTTTTGTATATCTCAAATCATCCCTAAGCCCTATACTCTGCTTGGTTCAGAAGAAAAATAACAAAAAAAAAGAAACCCCTATGCGCCCATTACAAAATTTAAAAATACTCGACTTCACCACTTTGGTTCCCGGCCCTTTTGCCACCATGATGCTCGCAGATATGGGTGCAGATATACTGCGCGTGGAATCGCCCACTCGCCCGGATATGGTGCGCGCCATGCCCCCCTATGCCGACGGCACATCCACAGGTCATGGGATTTTAAATCGCAACAAGCGATCGATCGGGTTGGACCTGAAAAAACCCGAGGCGGTGGCAATCGCCAAACAGCTAATAGCTGAGTACGACATTGTGATTGAGCAGTTTCGGCCCGGGGTGATGGACCGCTTTGGCCTGGGCTATAAAGACCTCTCTGAGATTAACCCGGGCATTATTTATTGCTCTATTACCGGGTATGGCCAGACTGGCCCCAATCGTAATCGCGCCGGTCACGACAATAATTATCTATCCCTATCAGGCCTCAATGGCTACTCCGGCCGACAAAACGAGCGCACACCAATCATGGGCATGCCCATTGCCGACCTTGCCGGGGGCTCATTGCATAGCGTTATAGGTATTTTGGCCGCGGTCAATCAGCGCCATATCAGCGGCCAAGGCCAGCATGTGGATATCAGCATGACCGATGCCATGTTCGCCATGAACAGCCTGTTTGGTTCCAACTATCTTGCGGCGGGCACTGAGCCTGAATCAGGCGGCACCAACCTAAATGGCGGCAGCTTTTATGACTACTACCGCACCGCAGACGGTCGTCACCTATCAATTGGTAGCCTTGAACCGCAGTTTTTTCAGCAACTCTGTGCCACATTAAATGACAGTTCATTGTTGGAACTGGCTAACCCCATGGATCCAGAGGCGCAAACCTTGCTGCGCGAAAAAATCGAGGCCATTATCGAACAGAAGCCCCTCGAGGAATGGGTGGCAATTTTTGCCGACAAAGACTGCTGTGTAGAGCCGGTGTTAACCTTTGCCGAGGCCAGTGCCAGTGAACATGTCGCGGCCCGTGATCTGGTGGTGGATGTGCAAACCCAAGATGGTGGTGTGCAGAAGCAAATTGGCAGCGCGATTAAGTTTTCCAACTCCACCCCAGACTACGGCGCCATTGGTGCGCCTCTGGGGCAGCACAACCATGAGGTATTAAAGGCGTTGGGTCTGGATGATGCCGCGATACAAACAGCCAAGGATGCAGGGGCTTTTGGCTAGCCGCCCGCAGCGCTTGCCAGCAAAGTTTATCTAGGCGTAAGTTGAGGCGAGTTTGGCCATAGTATCGTTAAACCCGGCCATGGTTTGATCCACTATTTGCTTGGCCGTTAATATTTCATCAATACGCCCAGTGACCTGACCACCCAATGGAATAGCCGCTTCCATATCGCCACTAAAATACAGAGCCTGAAGATTGGCCATATGCTCCATCACATTTATCTTACCCATTGGTTCTAGGCCAGCGGTCAATTCAGTGCGCAAAGCACGCAGAGCAGGCCTGCCCTGCTGATTTAAAAACACCGTATCCGTCTCTTTGGAATCGACAATGGCCTCTTTCCAGTTGCCGTGCACCGGCGACTCGGCGCAAGCCAGCATGCGCGTGCCCATCTGCACTCCTTCAGCACCCATGGCAAAACATGCCGCCATAGAAGCACCATCACTAATACCACCAGCCGCAATAATAGGCACATCGCACTGGGAGCGAATCAATGGCAACAGCACCATGGTCGACACCGGGCTGGGGTTTTTAAACCCGCCACCTTCGCCACCCTCAACAATCAGACCATCAACACCGGCATCCAATGCTTTAAGCGCCATATCCAAGGTGGGAACCACATGAAAAACCGAGATACCCGCATCCTGAAAGTCTTTGGTGCAGACAGCAGGACTGCCAGAGGAGGTAGTAACAAACTTGATGCCCTGCTCAATAACAAAGTCAATAATATTGCTACCACGTACATAGGACAGCGCCACATTCATGCCGAAGGGTTTGTCGGTAAGATCGCGCATCTTGGCAACCTCGGTTTTAATATTGTCCAGCTCCCCGGATGAGGTCTCGATAATACCAAGACCACCGGCATTGCTTACCGCAGAGGCCAGTTGTGCTCGGGCAATCCATCCCATGGGGGCCTGGATAATAGGGTAATCAGTGCCCGTTAAGGCGGTCACAGCATTGCTGATAGCCATAGTGTTTTTTCCTGATTTTATTCTTCGTTGATAATGGCCAGAGCATTGGCCACAAGAGGCTGAACCATAGTAGCGATACCACCGGCAGCCTTGCTGGAGGCATTGCCGTCCGCCGCGCGCTTGGCCACACCCTGAGCAATGGCTGCCAAGCGGAAGAAACTAAAGGCCAGGTAAAAATTCCAATTGTCTAGCTTGTCGATTCCCATGCGCTGGCAATAGCTTTGGATATAGGCTTGCTCAGTGGGAATACCCAGTGCCGCTGCATCTACACCGAGCAAACCAGAGGACGCGCCCGGGCCATTGCCGGAGGGCAGTCTCATGCCCATGCACTGGTAGGCCAGATCTGCATAGGGGTGACCCAATGTCGACAACTCCCAGTCCAGCACCGCGATCACGCGCTGATTATCAGCACTAAACATCAGATTATCCAAGCGGTAGTCGCCATGCACCAGAGACACCTTGCCATCATCTTCGGGGATGTTGTTGCCCAGCCATTCGATCACCTGATCCATTTCCGGGATCGGTTTTAACTCCGAGGCTTTGTATTGGGCAGACCAGCGATCGTACTGGCGCTGAAAATAATTGCCGGGACGGCCATAATCTGTCAGCCCCACCTTTTCTAGGTCCACCGAGTGAATCGCCGCCATCACGCGGCTCATCTCGTCATACATATGGCCCCGCAATTGATTGCTGCTGATATCCTCCAACTCAGAGCCCCAGTGCACATTGCCATCGCAGAATTCCATAATATAAAACATGGAACCTATGACTTCGGGATCTTCACAGAGGTGGTAAACCTTGGCCACCGGTACATCTGTGTCCGCCAGTGCAGCCAGAACTCGGTACTCTCGGTCCACCGCATGGGCAGACTTCAACAGGTTGCCCGGAGGCTGACGACGCAGCACATAGCTGCCGGAGGCAGCCTCAATTTTGAAGGTGGGGTTGGACTGGCCGCCGGCAAATTTACTGGCGGTTAAGGGGCCCCTGAACGACTCGATATTGGCCTCAAGATAGCTGGCCAAAAACGTTTCATCTAATGTATCTACTGCAGACATATGCCCTCCTTATTTTTAAGTCTTATTGTTGTTTTGTATGTCTATCCGAGGCCCGCCAAGCGTTCCTTAATCAGGCTATCCGCTTCAGACATAATGCGGTCCATCAACTCCTGTACCGTAGGCACATCATGGATCAAGCCGGCCACCATACCACAGGACCAGGCACCGGCATCCATATCACCCTCTTTCATAATCCTGGGGTAAACACCTGCTACTTCCGGAAGAATATCTTCAATCTTAATATCTGCGCCAAGGGCTTTTTCTTTTTCCAGCAGTCGCTCGACCGCAGGGTTATTCAACACGCGCTCAGTATTGCGCAGTGGACGCATTACCAGACGAGTATCCAATTCAGTGGCTGCCAAAATCGCCGCCTTTACATTGTCATGCACTGGCGCCTCTTTGGTGGCGATAAAACGAGTACCCATATTCATACCCTCTGCACCCATCGCCAGTGAGGCCACCAGACTGCGAGCGTCGGCCATTCCACCGGAGGATACGAAAGGAATCGTCAACTCATCCGCGGCCCTGGGCAGCAGAATAAAGTTGGGAATATCGTCCTCACCAGGGTGACCGCCACATTCAAAGCCATCCACAGAAACCGCATCACAGCCAACCTTTTCTGCTTTAAGCGCGTGGCGAACTGCGGTGCATTTATGAATGACTATAATGCCGGCCTCTTTTAGCGCAGGCATATAGGGGGCCGGATTATTACCGGCCGTTTCGACAACCTTTACACCGCCATCTATCACCGCCTGAATCAGACCTGGATAATCCGGTGGTGTCATCGAGGGCAGAAAAGTGATATTCACGCCAAAGGGTTTGTCCGTCATCGTTTTGCAGCGAGCGATTTCTGCCGCCAGCTTTTCCGGCGTGCCCTGAGTCAGACCTGTGATAATGCCCAAACCGCCGGCATTGGATACAGCAGCAGCCATCTCAGCCAGGCCTACATGGTGCATACCGCCCTGAATAATCGGATGCTCAATGCCCAAAAGCTCTGTAATACGCGTTTTCATTACCTTCTCCCCACATTTGGTTCGATTACTTAAAGCGCTTGCCCTGCTCTGCCAACGACACTAGTAACGCGCTGGGTGCCCAGAAATCATCGCCCGTGGTCTCATGGTAGTGGCGGATCTTCGCCAGCACCTTATCTAATCCCATGGTATTGGCGTAGTGCATTGGACCACCGCGATAAACCGGCCAGCCGTAACCGTACACATAGGTCACATCAATATCGCTAGCGCGCACTGCGATGCCCTCTTCAAGAATTTTTGCCCCCTCATTGATCATGGGCAATAGGCAGCGATCGAGAATCTCTTGGTCAGAAATCTCCGACTGAGAAATACCCTGAGCGGCGGCGACTTCGGCAAACAGCTCGGCGGTAACAGCGGCTGGGGTTGGCATACGATTCTCGTCGTAGTCGTAATAGCCTGCAGCAGTCTTTTGACCGCGACGACCCAGCTCACAGAGGCGATCTTTCACATCCATTGGGTTGGACTTATCTTTATCCCAACCCAGGTCTAGACCAGCGAGGTCGCCCATCTGGAATGCACCCATAGGGAAGCCAAAATCAAATAACACCTTGTCTACCTGCTGGATTGGCGCACCTTCAAGCGCCAGTTTAGAGGCTTCGATCTGGCGGGAAAACAGAATACGGTTGCCCACAAACCCTGGGCACACGCCCACCAGAACCGCCACTTTGCGGATACGTTTGGCCAGTGCCATGCTGGTTTTGATCACCTCATCAGAGGTTTTTGCCCCGCGCACCACTTCCAGCAGCTTCATTACATTGGCCGGCGAGAAGAAATGCAGACCGATCACTGACTCGGGCCTGCTGGTGACGTAGGCAATCTCATTGAGATCCAGCGCCGAGGTGTTTGAGGCAAGAATAGCGCCCGGTTTGGCAATGCCATCCAGACGGGTAAAGATATCTTTTTTGACGGCCATATTTTCAAACACCGCCTCGATAATCAGATCGCAGTCCGCCAGATCTGACATATCCAGCGTACCCTGAATCAGACCGCAGCGCTGCTCCACAGCCTCTTCTGTCAGGCGGCCTTTGCGTGCAGTATTTTCATAGTTCTTGCGGATAGTACCCAAGCCGCGATCCAGCGCTTCCCGATTAGTTTCCACGATGGTCACAGGCACGCCGACATTGGCGAAGTTCATTGAGATACCTCCACCCATCAGGCCACCGCCAATAACACCCACCTTGGCAATAGATAATTCTTTGGCATCATCTGATAGCCCCGGCACCTTGCCTGCTTGACGCTCAGAGAAAAAGAAATACTGTTGGGCTTGGGACTGAGGGCCAGCCATTAGCTCAGCGAAGAGTTTGCCCTCGGTTTTTAAACCCTCATCAAAGGGCTGATTAACCGCCGCTTCAATACAGCGAATATTGTATTCCGGGGCCAAAAAGCCGCGAGTCTTGCGGGCCAGCATCTTGCGCGTAGCTGCAAAAATTTCCGGGTTATCTTTGGCACTCTGCAACTTGTCATCATTGTCGCGCACCCGTGGATGAGAGCCGCCCTGAGCCGCCTTATCTTTGGCAAAGGCCAATGCTTCAGCGCGCAAGTCACCCTCAACCAGCTGGTCAACCAGCCCCAGCTGATGGGCTTCAGCAGCACCTATGGGGACACCAGAGGTCACCATGGCCAGGGTTTTTTCTACGCCAACAACACGGGGCAATCGCTGGGTGCCACCGGCGCCAGGCAACAGGCCCAGATTCACTTCCGGCAGACCAAACTTGGCACTGCTCACCGCAACCCGGTAGTTACAGCACAGCGCGGTTTCTAGACCACCGCCGAGAGCAGTACCGTGAATTGCGGCAACAATTGGCTTGGGAGATGCATCCATGGTCGACAGCACCGCATGGAAATTAGGCTCCATAGGGCCAGAGGAAAACTCGGAGATATCGGCACCAGCAATAAAAGTGCGGCCCTCACAGAATATTAAAATTGCCTGCGCAGAATCATCAGCCAAGGCTTTCTCAACGCCCTCTTTTAGGCCCTGGCGAACACCCTGACTCAAAGCATTTACCGGTGGGTTATTGAGCGTTAATACAGCAACGCCCTCTTCGACGTTGTAATCAACCATAGATGTTAGCGCGACCATACTTCTCTCCTTTAAATATATATTTTCTTACTAGAAACCCATTGGCATTAACTGCGCCAAATAAAATACTGCAATCAAATGTCAACAATCTGTAAAGCATCAAAACCTTATAGTAACTCAGAGATCTGGGCTATTCCTCAACCAATAATGACTAGGGAGTTGCAAAATAAAGGAGCTAGCAATGTCGGCACCATTGACAACGGAATTAAATCCCAGCGCTAAACCCAGACCTCCAGATTATCCTGCTGCATCAAGCGGCGACCGAGCTTGATCTCCAATAGCTCCAAAAGCCCACAGGACTCAAGCATGGTATCTACATCAGCGCGCTCATTTTTAGCACAGACCTGATAGGCATCCTGCACCATCTGCAGCTGGAAAAATCTGTAGGGCTGGGCGCCAGTCTCAAATGACTGCCCACGCACCTCAAACCTAGCCTTACAGTCATTCTGCCCCAGATAGCGGCTGGCACGATCGCCGCTGGCGACGGAGGTAGATTCAAGCCAGCCATTTATTGTTTCAGCGGCGGCTCTGGTCTCCGGCAATAGGTCTTCCCCGATAATGCGCAGCACCGCCAGCAATGTATCCGGCACCTCGTCATCTGCCAGATACCCTGCTCCAGCAGTATAATATTCTGACGCATCCTGGTAAGAGCGATTCATACGCTCCACCCAGCGATAGACATGCACTGCCTGCTGCTGCATCATTTGCAATGGTTTTGGGTCTCGGCCCAGATGGGCAAACAGCGGCGCCAACAAGCCAAAATCGCCTATACAGGGCTTCCAGCCAAGCAGATAGGGGTATTGCTCAAAATGTTTGTCCAACGCTAGCAAAAACTCTGTGTACAACGTCTCTACCAATGCCTGAGTCTTATCATTAACCCCAAACATCATGGCCGCATAACGCATCTTATCCATCATATATTGGGTCTTAGCTTCCCGCTCCGGATGCGCCCGCTGGGCGTGATAAAAGTGGTAGTGTAAAAATGACAGATTCTCTTGCGGGAAATTCCAACGGTAGTGCATAGCCGGCCGCAGCAACCCCTCGGCACCGATCAGATCAAACAACCCACTTACAATCTGCTGTTTTGGCGTCGGCGGCCTGCAGGGTCTTCCATTAGCGGCTTCGAAATACTCAATAATAGCAGCGCCATCACGAATCACCTGACCCTCTGCTGTGCGCAGAACTGGGATAGTGGCAAGCTTGGCCTCGGGAACAATCTCGGCCTTAAAACTCTCATGACCACAGGAAAACTCCTCAAAGGGGATAGCGTTTTTAATCAGATATGAACGGGCTCGCCCAGAATACAGAGAATGAGGTATGGCATAGAGGGAATGTGTCATTGTTGTGGTTCTTTTATTGGATTCTTGGCTCTGTACACCACCCAAAAAGGCAGTATCAGCAAAACCAGTAAGATAAAAATCAGAATATTGTCCCTGTAGACCTGGCGCAGCGCGTTGAGAATAATCTGGGTTTCGTGGCGATAACCATCAGGTATAGGCAGCACATTATTGTCCGCCAAGTACTGCTGATAATGTCTCAGCATCAGCTGCAACTGCGCTGGGTTTTCAGCGCTGAGATCAATGGTTTCACCCGGATCCGCCAGAATATTAAACAGATGCCATTGACTGTCACCCTGGGTACCGCGGTTAAACACAATCTTATAGTCACCCATAAACAGTGCGCCGTGGCCTGCCAGCTCAAAGCCCACAGGATCCTCGGGCCCATAGACAGCATCCGCACTACCCTCAATTAATGGCAGCAGACTGCGGCCAATCATTGGCTCTACTTTGCGCCCGCCGTATCTTCCCTCCCTGCGCATCTGAGCTGACTCCGCCCCGGTCAGGGCCAAAATGGTCGGTGTTATATCTGTGACATAAGCAGAGGCGTGACTCAAGTGATTTTTGATTGCCACCGGCGCCCCAGCAATAATCATAGGCACCCGCAACCCTCCCTCACCAAGGTAGAATTTGTAATAGGCCAAGGGCGCTGCCGCTGCACTGCTAAAGCCCGGGTTAATGGCATTAAAGCTGCCCTTTAAGCCCAGTGTTTCATAGTCGGTGTTGTAGCCCTGACTGGCAAGCGCTCGACGATTTCGCCAGGAATTTTGCTGCGGTTCGCCCATGGCCTCAGCACCATTATCCGACGAAAAAATAAACACCGTATTGTCGTATTGGCCAATAGTTTTCAGATGCTCAACCAGCCTGCCAATATGGTGATCCATGGCCTCGACCATAGCCCCATAAACCGCCATACGTTTGGCTTCATAGGCCTGCCGCTCGGGACTCAATGCCCCCCAGTCCGCTGTACTGGCCATGGTCACCATGTCACTGCTCGCCGGCACTATGCCCAACTCAATAGCTCGCGACAGTCGCTCGGCGCGCAGGGCTGTCCAACCGCGATCATAAACGCCCCTGTAGCGGTCAATAAATTCCTGCGGTGCCTGCACCGGAATATGCACTGCCTGAAAAGGCACGTAGGCAAAAAATGGCTGGCCATCCGCCTGATTGCTATCAATAAATTCAATGATTTTATCAACTAAAAATCGAGACGAATAAAAATCATCTGGCAACCGGTACTCTTTGCCATCCGCATACCAGTTAGCTTTTTTATAAATAGGTATATAGGGTTTTTGCTCCCAGTTATCGGCACCGGAATCTGCCAGCGCTAAGGTGCGCTCAAAACCGCGATTGCTGGGAAGCTGGTCTGGCGTCTGCCCCAGATGCCACTTGCCCGCCAGATAGGTGTGATAACCGGCATCCTGTAAAAGGGTCGCCACCGTGACCACATTGTGGCCCAGAGTACCGGCATAATGGCTGTGCTGAGACTGCTCTGGAGGGATCATCTCGGGGATATTGGGCACACCGCTTCTGTGGCTGTCTACCCCAGTCAGTAGCATGGCACGAGATGGCGCACAATTGGCCCCGGTATGGTAGTTGGTAAAACTAACACCCTGCTCCGCCAAGGCGGTTATGCTTGGGGTTTGGATCTCACTACCGTAGGAAGCGAGATCGCTAAACCCCAGATCATCCGCTAGGATCAGAACAATATTTGGACGGACCTGGGCACTTGATAATGGCTGTGCACTTGATGAAGGCTGTGCACTAGATAACAATGGCAGAGCCATCGCCACCAGCGCAACAAAGACCAAACCCCACCGCGTCCCTGCACCCACAGCTAGTCCTCGTCAGCTAACCGAACTGAGCCAAAGTAGAGTAGAACGCAGGCGATAATTTCCACGGCAATCATATCCACCGCCAGACTGGCGTCGTGAAACATCCATGCCATGGTGCGCATAATCGCCGTCAGGCCGAGCAGAATAATTGGCGGATAATACCAGGTGCGACGGCCAGTGGTCAGCGCCAGCAAAATAAAGATAGCCAGGGATAAAAAGAACGCTCCCAGGTCACCGATCTGGGAGCTCAGACCCAATCCTTCCATCAATGTCATACCAAACTCTGTCGCCACCCCCTCCGGTGCCACCAGCCAGCGGAAACCAATTGAGGCAAATACCAGGGCCAATAAGGCCACTACAATTTTCAGGACTTTGTTCATTATTATTCTCCAAATTGTCAATTATCAATCTACGGCTTTACACAACATCCAGCACTTCAATAACCGGCGCTGCTGCCACCAAACCGGCCATCGCTTTATTGGCCTCAAGGAAATAATCTGTCTTGCCATGGGCATCAATATCCGCCGCACTGCGATACTGCTCCATCACCACATAGTCTTGCGAGCTAGACTTGCTGCGTGTCAGGGAATACAGCAATGCCCCTTCTTCATTAGCGAGCACCTTATCTGCCAGTGCCATAAACAATGTTTCAAATTCCTCGTTTTTACCTTCTTGAACGGTAATTCTTGCCAGTACTCCCAGTGCCATAATGGCCTCCTGATGCTATTAATTTAATCCGATACTTCTAATAATCACGGCTCGAGTATCCATGGGGTTAATGACCCCATCGATCTCCAAAAACGCCGCCGCTTCCGCCGCTTTGCCGCCCTCATACATCTTTGCCACCAAGCTGTTAAACAGCGCCTCACGGGCCTCGCCTTCAAGCTCTTCCAACTCTTTTTTAAAGCCCAGTTTTACGGCGCCCTCAAGCCCCATGCCACCAAACTCTCCCATAGGCCAGGCGGCGCTGTACACAGGCTTAACAAAAGAACTGCCGGCCATGGCCATGGCCCCCAAGCCATAGGCCTTGCGCACAAAAATACACACCAGCGGCGACTTGAGATTGGCACCGGCGGTAAATAGCTCCGCCATCTTCCGCGCCGCGCCCTCTTCTTCACTGTCAGGCCCCACCATAAAACCCGGGGTGTCGCAGAGACTCACCACCGGCAGGGAAAAGTTACTGCACAGGGTTAAAAACCGCGCTGCTTTTGAGGAAGAAACCCCATCCACCGCACCACCCAAGACGCGATTATCATTCGCAATCAACCCAACCGGATGGCCCTCAATGCGCATAAAGCCAGTGACAATGGTTTTGCCATGGTCTTTTTGCAGCTCCAGAAAACTACCCTTGTCTGCCAGCACATCAATCAGCTTTCTAATATCGTAGGTGTAGCGTCTATCGTCGGGCATGATGCTCTGCAGCACCGACTGATCCGCCGCGCTCCAATTGCCCAGAGGCCCCTGAAAGTAACCCAGAACCTGCTTGGCCAGTGCCGTCGCCTCTACTTCATCCGCCGCAAGAATATCGATCACACCATTTTTATTGTGCACCTCCGCCGGGCCAATCTCGGTTGGCGCAAAGGTACCCAAACCGCCGCCCTCAATCATTGCCGGGCCCGCCATACCAATCCAGGATGACTGGGTGGCAATGCAGATATCCGCGCCCCCATAAAGGGCCGCATTACCAGCAAAACAATAGCCATTGTTGACCGCGATACGAGGCACCACTCCCGCCAACTGGCTCCATACCAGCCAAGTAGTGATATTTAAGCCCGCAATCTGAGTGCTCACATCAGTGTCGCCGGGTCGGCCACCGCCGCCCTCTGTGTACATCACCACCGGCAAGGCTTTTTGTGTTGCCACATCCAGCATACGATCGATCTTTTGATGATGGAAAAAACCCTGAGTGCCAGCCAGGCTCATATAATCATTGATAATGACCGCAGCCTGACTGCGTCGCCCACCAAACAACTCTGCATTGATAGTGGCCAGCCCAGTGATCACACCATCTGCGGCGGTCTTGGATTTTAACTCCTCGGCACTGCGGCGGCTGCGCTGGGCAGCCACGGCAAACTGGCCGTACTCGACAAAGCTGCCATCATCCACCAGTTGATCGAGATTCTCTCTCGCCGTGCGATAGCCTTTGGCATGTCGCTTGTCGACATCAGCAGCGCGGTTGTCGTCCAAGGACTCTTCCACCCGCTGTAAAAAGCCACCAATGCTGCTGTGATCTGATTGTTTTGTTGCCATACAAGGTTCCTGTTACGAATCCGTATCCAGCGCTAACTGACGTTCAATTTCTCGGCCCACCAGCCATAGCCTGTCCTGCCCCCAAAGCGCTAACACCGACTCTCCGCGCCTGTTTAACAGACGAAAGCTCGGCACACCCCAGAGGCCAGCCTGATACATTGCCAGGCGGTTGCTCTCCAGCATATCTTGCCAACCAGCCTGCCCCACGAGGGTTTTAGCCACAGACCAATCAAGTCCAGCGCTCTCAACCACCCTCTTCAGGCCTCGAGAATTATTGGTATTAATACCTTGCACAAATGCGGCTTTTAAAAAGCTGGAGATCAACTGATTGCCCCGGCCCTGCTCACAGGCCCAAGGATAGAGTGAATAACAGTTGCGCGCCGGCTGACCAATGGGATCATATACATTGCCAAAAGGTGCCCCTGCACTGCGCGCCTCGCGAGCCGCATCAGTAAAAATATACATGCCTTTTTCTCTGGTGGCGGGCACACCGCGCATTACCATGGGCAACACTGGGCGCACCACCAAATTAACGCCGGTAGTCTCCGCCAACCTTAGGGTTTGATCAAAAACCACAGCGGTGTAGGGACTGCGCAGCGAAGGATAGATTTCCAGGGTAAGGCTGCCATTGTCCCGATGTGTGCCCGCTTCAACCTCAAAACGGGGCATCAATAATGGCGCCTCAGGGCTTAGGTCAGCGCCTAAATCTGCCAGGCGCTTCTCCAAATAATGCAGGCGATCCACACCCCAGTACCATTCGCCGGCATAGTAAAACATAGCGCCAGAATAGTGCTTTAACGCCGCCCGTCGGGCATTGCCAAGAGCAAGGCAGTCCTCTGTCTGTTGCGCAGACGCACAGCTGTGCTGCTCTACCAACCTTCTCAGAGCGGCCTTGTCACTGCCCCAAAGCGCGCCGCCAACAGCTGTCGCCAGCCCGGCAAAATCTGCGCCTGCCCGCTTCTGCAAGCAAGAGGCAGCTAGAATCGATTCAGCAAGCTCAATAGCCTCGCGATCCGGAAGTGCATTGGCACCGGGCGCCTCAAGTCCGTAATGAGGTGCAATAAACGAAGCATCGTACTGGGAAAGTTTAACTAATAATTCAGGCTCAACCGCATTATTACCGGAGGGCCCGGCCACCAGGTGGCAGCGCAACTCAATATCATAGCGCTGGGCAAATGCTCCAAGCACCTGAGCCGCCAGATGGCTGTAACCGTCTTCTACCTGATGAAAGTACTCAACCACATGCCGGGCACCATTGGCCTGACGATGCTTTTCGGCCTTTTGACGTTTCTTGATTTGACCTTGGGGGTTGATCATTTTGGTCATGATCTGGGACGATAACCAGCGAAACGCTGCGCTGGGATCCATGGTGGCTGCCCCACCCTGCTCCTTAAACTGCTCCGCCATGCCCACCCCTGTATTAATTATTGTTGTTATTCAAACGGCTTCTAAGTTATCAGCTTATGGTCAGAAAATAAACTGGCATAGATACTGTTAATTATTTAAGCTGGCGATGTTAAGCATAGCAACCCGCAAAGAGGTATTGCCGATGACATTTATAGAAAAGCTCTTTCCCCAGCAAGCCAACAACCATTATCAAGGCAGTGTGATCGCCCAGTACGGATTCTATTTGCTGATGGCTATCTATACCTTTCGCAGCATTGTTCACTTTGCCACCGAAGATGGCGGAATCAACAGAATTGCTTCTATTGTTGTATTCCCCTTTGCCGAAGGAGCCGCTGACCCCAACAATGTTGTTTACCTGTTTGCCTCACTCTGGGGCTCGTCTCAGTTACTGATGCTGTTTATCTTTTGTATCTGTATGTGGCGCTACCGGAATCTGCTGCCGCTACTTTGGCTCACGGTAGTCATTGAAATACCCCTGCGCATGACTGCTGGAACACTTCATCCTCTGGATGCCATTTATTATGAACATGTGCCCCCAGGATCCACAGCCAACCTACCTCTGTTGGCCTTTGCCATTATTATGCTGGCGCTGTCCCTCAGGCATAAATCACCCTGAACAAATCAACAACCCCTAAAAAAGTATGTTCTCGCAACCAGTACCCTGTAGCAGGCTATTCACCCGAGCGCGATCCCCTTCGTTAAGTGCTTGGTATTCGGCATTAATCCACTGCAAACATTTGCCCTGATAGTTAAATGTCTGCTGAGTCCAGCAGCTGCCATCAATTTCAACCTCCCAGGTTTTTTCTCCTGCCTGCATTGCCTTGGCATTGGCAAGTAGTGCGGGGGCATAGACATGGCCCACCTCCTTGAGAATACCTTTTAATGTCTCCGGCGCTGTCTCTGCGCTGTTCCAGTCACTGGCCTGGGGCTCAAGCCCGGTCTGATCTTCCAGCAAACTGGTGTAGGCCACAGTCCGGGGAGCGAGGCGGTGAGCAATAGCTCTGGGCGTGGGATCAAAGCCCACTAGCTGAGTAAGCTGCCCATAGAGTGCAAAGTCTGAAGCGCCAGGGCGGTCGCCCATCAGATAGGGCTGCTGAGCCAAATGGGTCTCTAACGCCGCGAGCAAGCGTTTATAGCTCGCATCAATAACCGGCGCTGTAATATCGTTGGACCCCACCACATGCAAGCGGCCCACCTGGCGGTCAGTGATATAGGATTTGAAACTGTTGAGTTGCTCAGTAGGCAAATTAAGCTGGTGAAACAGGGGCAACAATGTGCCGGCATTATCCGCATCTGCCTCCGGGTGCCAGCGGTAATGGAACATATATTTGGTGCCCCATTCATCGGCAAAATCTTCCAGCAGATAATCAATAAATGCCATAGCCGGATCATCTGGGATCACCGAGGGCCCGCCGTATTCAGCTTCCAGGCGGCGGATAATGGGCGTCGAGTCACAGACCGCCTGCAGCTGCCCCGCACTATCTGGCAGCAAGTAAGTGGGCAACAGAGCCACCTTTGGCTTGGCAATGCCCATCCGGTCCAGTATTGCCCCCGGCTCAGCCCACATAATTCGATAGGCAATCTGGCGGTACCTCATGATCGCAATCATCTTTCTGGTGTAGGGGGATGGCGGCGCTCCAATCAGGGTAATGGGATTGCTCTGGGACATGGTGACTCCTGTTTTTTACAAGGCTATTTTCAATTGTGCCGACTTATAGTTTTAAAGCGTCAATTATATTGACATAACAAATGCCAACATGTCACGATTTAAAATCTCAACGTTGAAGCAAGGGCAAGGCAACATGAAGAAACTCAGCATTATCGGCCTTATTGTCGTCGTTCAAGGTGCAGGTATTTACAGCCAGCGCGGTGATATCGCCCTGCGGATTCTACCCAAAGGCGCGCAAGCACTTTTGGCCAGCAACAAGATCGACACCATGGGCGATGGCCTGCATATAGCCCTCTGTGGCGCCGGTGGCCCTATGCCAGCCCCTAATCGCTCCGGCCCCTGTGTCGCGGTT
>Ga0213863_10001435_pt1 | contig 17303 bp, 16 predicted proteins | sample PICome_8_FD_160128 | JGI IMG/M metagenome (GOLD analysis project Ga0213863, IMG submission 160128) | Coastal seawater microbial communities near Pivers Island, North Carolina, United States - PICO497 | ecosystem: Environmental > Aquatic > Marine > Coastal | place: USA: North Carolina... | reverse complement strand
CTTTCTCAGGAATTTCATGAGATAAGCCCACTAAAATGGGCAAACTCTTGAAAATGCCATTCATTTCCTTGTGCCAGACATCGGCGTCGGTGTACTGACTGGCAGGCACTCGCAACGTATCTACCGCGCTGTCAGTGGTGCCATTAGCGACATGATCACGTAATCGGGATGCCATCTCATTATAAAGTGCGTGCCTGTCCATTAACGACTCCCGACTCTTTTCCAGTTTATTCACAAAGCCACGCCCGCGCATACCAAGCACGCACCGTCACCGCTTATCCAGTGCCTGAGGCTAGAATTGACCCCATAAAAAGTCAAGCATGCTTGCTTTTTTCTGGTCGCTTACATACCCTTAAGTCCCGGCCTGCAGACTCGACCAAAGTCCAACAACGGCCAGTAAGCTAACCCGCGTGTGCTGCCAATCCGGTCAAGAAGGCAGCAAAGGACGAACCTATGGGCGACAAACTCGCTGGCAAAGTGGCACTAATTACCGGCGGAACCAATGGCATCGGTAAAGCCACCGTAGAGCGCTTCATGATGGAGGGCGCCAGCGTCGTATTCACCGGGAACAATACTGAAGCCGGAGGGGCTATATCTGCGGCAACAGGGGCAAACTTCCTGCAGCATGCCGTTCAGGACATTCAGGGCTGGTCGGCGGTAAAGGACTTCATTAAAAATAAGTTTGGTCGCCTCGATATCGCTTTCGCCAACGCCGGCACTAACGCGGGTGATAGCAACGTGGAAGATGTGACGCCGGAGGCCTGGCAAAACCTGCTCGACATAAATTTAACCGGACCTATGATGACGATTAAGGCCGCGGCAGAACTCATGCGTGCCAACCCAGAGGGTCCAGGTGGGTCGATTGTTCTTAACAGCTCAATCAACGGTATTTTAGCACTTGCCGGTGACGTCACTTACTCAACCACCAAGGGCGCTATGCGTTTGCTCGCAAAATCGAGTGCAGTGCACCTAGCCAAAGAAAAAACAAATATACGAGTTAACACAATCCACCCTGGGGTCATTGAAACACCGCTGATTGAGGGCGCCATCAATGGCGCACCCGACCCATCAGCAGCGCGCTCCATGCTCGAGGGCATTGCGCCGATGGGACGTCTGGGTCAGATGGAGGAGATCGTGAGCCTATTGCTTTATCTGGGTTCCGATGAATCACGCTTTATGACGGGCTCTGAATTGGTTATTGATGGCGGCTCGACTGCTGGCCTACCAGGCGTTTGAATGAAACCTGGCCACGTGCCGGCTGGCCAACCTACTCTCCATGTAACACCCGAAAGCGCCTCAGTGAGAACTTCCACTCCCCGTTCTCGCGAACGCACTCATCCTCATACTCGCCTCTAGGGTCAATTTGAGTGCCGTCCTGCATGACCGCAACCTCGCTGGTATAGCTGCGCATGACAGCGCGATCTCCATCAACGCGTATGTAGCCGGGATGCGCCATCATATTAACGAAGGGAAAAAGCTGCATGGCCTCTAGCCAAGCTGCAACAATGTTGTCTCGCCCGCTAATCCCAGCCATATCGAGATGAGGTAATTCCCAGACTGCGTCATTCGCCCAAGTACCACCCCAGATCTCAGCATCTCGCTGATTCACACCGTCGCAGTAGCGCTCGAGTAAAGCGCGAATCTCCAACTGATCCTCAAAATTATTCATAGGGTCTCCAAACTACCGTGTACGACCGCACTACTCAGCGGTATCAGACGCATTAGCAACGATGCTAGGCCGCAGAACTTTTACTGATTAATAACGCCACCATCAACCACTAACTGTGTTCCAGTGATATAAGCCGACAGATCGCTCGCCAAAAATAACGCCGCATCACCAATGGTCTTGGGGGCTCCCATATAGCCCATAGGAATCGACGACACAATCGCATCGTACTCGTCCGAATTTTCAGTCGATGCCTGCACGTTCATATTGGTCGCAATCATACCCGGATGAATGGTGTTGCAGCGTATCCCCTCTGCGGAAGTTTCAGCGGCGACCGCTTTGGTAAAGCCAAGGACTCCTCCTTTACTCGCCGCGTAGGCGCTGACCCCTATCACTCCGATAAGTGCGGCGATGGAGGACATGTTAATTATCGACCCCTTAGTACCGGTTTCTCGCATCATGGCAACGGCTGATTGGGTACCTAAAAACAGGCTGGTCATATTGACCACCATCTGGCGGTTGTAGTCTTCAAGGGTAATGTCTTCCAGCCGCTTCAGAACCGCGATCCCTGCGTTGTTTACGAGCACATCAATGCGGCCATGATCATCTTTAATACGGCCCAATGTCGCCTGCCACCCCTCCGGATCCGTAACATCTTGTCGCCAAGCCGTTGCCGAACCCCCCGCTGCGTTAACACTTTCAGCCGTAGCATTAGCGCCATCAAGATCGACATCGGTCGCTATAACCGTGGCACCTTCAGCACCAAAACAGTGCGCAATCGCATGCCCCAACCCAGGGTTTGAGGCCGCACCTGTCACAAGACAAACTTTATCGCTGAGTAATCCCATGATTACATCTCCTTTTTTTGTAAATCAGTTACGCGCTAGGTTTTATTCCGGCGCGGGAATTTCACCCGCCTTGATCATTGCCTCCTCAAGCTCGTGAGCACGAGGGTTTCGACGCAAACACAAGCCACCGTTAACCTGAAGATTCTCGCCTGTCATGAAACAATCTTCGCTTGCCAAGAACAGAGCAGCAGCGGCAATGTCGTCGGAGGTTCCGTATCGTCCCAGGGGATAGCACTGTGTGAACGCATTGGCCAAGGCCGGGCTTTGCAGGGCATCAGCCGTCATAGGCGTATCGGTCAAGCCGGGCGAGATTGTGTTGGCCCGAATACCCTTCTCTCCAAACTCGTTGGCGACTGTTCGAATAACATGATCGATACCGGCCTTCGTACCCATATAGGCGGCATGATTGTCCAACATGATTTTAGCCGTGGCCGATGAAATTTGAATAATGCAACCGTGTTCCTGAAGCGACATCACCTCCACTAGACGTTGCAACCAGATAAAAGGGCCTTTGAATTGCAGGTCCACCATGCGATCAAGTTCATCCTCGGAGGTTTCACAAAGGCCGTTTAACAACCCCCAACCTGTCGCGTTAATCGCCACATCGATAGCCCCATGTCGCTGCTTAATTTCGCTAACCATGTGGCCAATAGACGCGCGGTCACAGAAGTCGCAAGCAACCCAATCACCATCAATAGAGGCTGCGAAATCAGCCAGCACATCTGTACGACGCCCGGACACCACAACTTTGGCCCCCGCCGCTGCAAACCGCCGTGCCATAACCTGACCCATGTTGCCCGGAGATCCTGCCCCTACAATGGAAACAACTTTGCCTGCGCCAGAGAAACTTCCAAACATACGCACTCCACTCAATCGCTTCAGTTCAACCTAGGCCTCAAAAACATGCATTTGCTGACCTAAAATTGGGGCTATCAAAAAACCAACGAAGGTTATGACTCTAGTTTGTAAATCGACACCAACTGATCGGTGACCAAGTCAATGATGCGTTCGGCCCGCTTTTTTCTGTTGCTACACCGATAAGTTGTGGCCATACCATGCATCGCAAAATGCACAAGGTCGTGTGCCGCTTGCAGCGACTTAACGCCACGCCACTGAGGAAACACTGTTTTCGCCGTCAGCAAAAATTGCTTCTCAAACTCTTTTTCAAATTCCTCAATCACCTCACCGAGCTCAGGGTCGGTCCTAGCCGCAGATACTAGCTCCTGGTAAGCGACGAAGGACGGCAAGTTATGGTACTCCCAGGCGGCCTCAACCGACCGCCGAACGTCAGCGCGAGTGATATTTTTCGAAATATTTTTCTCACCCATAAGCTGCCGGTATTCATCCAACCGCCGCTCATGCAAGAAAGCAATCACCACCTTGACAACCTCGGCTCTAGCCGAAAAATGATGCATCATCGCGCCTCGAGAAACGCCGGCCTCGGCAGCAATCATCGCTGTTGTCGTTTTGTTATAGCCCTCATCGACCAGACATCGAACCGCCGCCTCCAAGATGGCCTTTCGAGTCAGCGCACTTTTCTCAGCTTGCCAGCCGTCGCCTGCGCGAGATCCATTTGATGATGCTGGTGTCTTTTTCTTGGCCGACGCTGATGCTCGCTTTGCTGCACCCGAGCTCAAGGAATTTGTCGCTTTACTCATAATATTTTCGCAGGTCTTGCCGCTTTCATCGGCGCTACAGAATGAGAATCCTATAAAGTGGGATGAAACGCAATGGATGGATAGCGAATATCAAACAAACCTGCTTGCTTTTTTTTATCACCGTTTCTAGTATCACCCTAAAGCACGGTAAATAATGTTGTTGGGGCGCTGTTTTGGTGGGCGCGTTTTTTACGGCTCCTTTAAAGGTTGGCTTCCTAGAGAATCCAAAAACCAAATACAGCATTCGCAGCAAGCCCGACATAATATTGAAATAACCTGTGGCGTTGACCAGAGTTAAATGCCGGAACACGCAACGACTTCGCGGTCACGAGCACAGAGGGGCAACGACATGCAAAATCAACAACCACTCCACCCAGGTTTGTTCAGCTGGCCAGACGCGCCGTCACAGTTATTGGGGAGCCGCTGCCAAGACTGTGGCGAACACGCTTTTCCAAGCCAGCATAGCTGTCGTGCCTGTGGCAGTGAACGCACCGAGGTCGTAGGACTGGGCAATTCTGGGACGCTATGGACCTGGACAATACAAAGCTTTATGCCCAAAGCCCCCTACCAAACCGATGAAACTCCTGAAAATTTCCGCCCCTATGGCGTGGGTTATGTCGAACTCGCCTGCGGTCTCAAGGTTGAGAGTAGACTGCATGAAAACTCAGCCGACGCCTTGCGAATAGGCCTGCCCATGTCCCTTGAAATTATTCCGGTGCGTCTTGATCACGAAGGCAATCAACTCATGACCTTTCAATTTCGTAGCGCGGAGGCTTTATGACGGACGTAGCCATTGTTGGGTTGGGATTGCATCCTTTTGGTCGCAGCCCCAAACTTTCTGGCCTAGAGCAGGGGGCGATTGCTGCTAGGGCTGCCATTGCGGATGCAGGCACTGACTTCAAAGCCATGGAGTTTGCTTTTGGCGGCAGCCAAGATGGGGGCAATGCCGACTCCCTCGTTAACCTCTTGGGCTTAACAGGACTGCAATTCACCAATATCTGGAATGGCTGCGCCACCGGTGGCAGCTCGTTAAACGCGGCTTACTCAGCCATAAAATCGGGCCAATATGACCTGGGGCTTGTCGTGGGCTTCGATAAGCACGCACGGGGTGCATTTAACCCACAACCAAAAGATTGGGGGCTGGATGACTGGTACGGAGAAACAGGGCTGATGTTAACTACCCAATACTTCGCCATGAAAATTCAGCGCTATATGCATGACTACGGTATCTCTCGAGAAAGCTTGATCAGAGTTGCCGAGAAAGCTTTTCGAAACGGGTCGATCACCCCAACAGCGTGGCGACAAACTGCGCTATCTGCCGAAGATATTGCCACGGCGCCAATGGTCAGCGAGCCGCTCAATAAATATATGTTTTGTTCACCCGCTGAAGGTGGGTGTGCGCTGGTACTTTGCCGCGCTGACCTAGCCCACAAATTTACCAATAATCCGGTGTTGCTAAAAAGCGCTGTTGTGCGATCACGCCACTACGGAAGCTTCGAGGTTTTTAGCCCATCACAAGCACCCGCCGTCGCCCCCTCACCCACAGTTACCGCCTCCCGCGCCGCCTTCGAATTTGCAGGTATTGGCCCTGAGGATGTCGATGTCGCGCAGCTACAAGATACGGAGGTCGGTGCCGAAATAATGCATTTAGCGGAAAACGGTTTCTGCGAACATGGTGAGCAAGAGCACTGGTTGAAAGAAGGCGCGACAGAAATCAATGGAAAATTACCCGTCAATACCGATGGGGGCTGTCTGGCTAATGGAGAACCGGTGGGAGCCTCGGGTTTACGGCAGGTGTATGAAGTTTGTCACCAACTGCGCGGAACAGCCGGCAATCGCCAGGTTCCCAACGGCCCAAAAGTAGGTTACACCCATGTTTACGGCGCACCCGGTATCAGCGGGGTCAACATTCTGACAACCTAAAGGCTTGTCACAAAGAACGAATGGATCAGGAGAGGTCAATGAATAAAGCAGAAGACAAAAAACAAGGCGATGGCGGCCGCTTTAAAGGCACGACCTTTCAGGACCTGCTAGATCAGGAGACTGTCGAGGTTCCAGAGTTCTTGCGACTGCAAAGCAATCCACATCTTGGCGATGAAGATTTATCGGTGGATCGCTATATCAGCCAAGCATTTTTTGATCTCGAAAAAGACCGTATGTGGCCAAAAGTCTGGCAAATGGTTTGTCGCGAGGAGGACATTGCAGAGCCGGGCGATCACCATGTTTACAACATTATTGACAACAGCGTCATCATTACACGAACACCCTCTCGCGAAATTCGGGGCTTCATAAACAGCTGCCTTCATCGTGGACGCTGCCTTCGCGATGAGTCAGGAACTGTCAGCGAATTCCGCTGCCCTTTTCATGGAGCGACTTGGAACCTTGATGGAGAGTTTCAAGGCATTCCCTGCCAATGGGATTTTGAACATCTTGCCGACCGCGATATGGCTCTCCCCGAGGTGCAAACAGCCACCTGGGGTGGTTTTGTATTTATCAACTTTGATCCTGAATGTGAACCCTTTGAAAGCTATATGGAAGTTATGCCCGAACATTTCTCCCGCTATCCGCTGGAAAAATATTTCAAAGGCGTTCACGTTCAACGGGTGATGAAATGCAACTGGAAGGTTGGCGCAGAGGCTTTTATGGAGTCTTGGCATACTCTTGAAACCCACAAGCAAATTCTGACATTTACCGGTGATGAAAACTCTCAATACGACACCTTTGGCCACAATGTCAGCCGTTCAGTGACACCGATGGCTGTGCATAGCCCGCATTTGGACAATATTTCTGACGAAGCCATTATCAGAGATATTCTGAAACTGTCGGGCCGTATGGCTTTAGATAGCGATGAGGGCGTAGAAATGCCAGAGGGTATATCAGCTCGACGCTATGTTGCCGATATGAATCGAGAAATATTTGAAGAAGCTTCAGGCCAGAATTTGTCAGATGCCACAATGGCGGAACTTGAAGACGCAATTTTGTATAGCCTGTTTCCGAACTTCCAAGTTTGGGTGGGTTACAACGGCAATATCGTCTACCGATTCTTGCCTAATGGGGATGATCCTCACAGCTGTATTTTCGATGTCATGATACTGTTGCGTTACCCCGAGGGCGGCGATCGACCAGACCCCGCCGATTGTATTGTTATTCCTGAAAATGAGCCTTTTTCCTCTGCCCCCGAGCTGGGAGCATTAGGCCCTGTTTTTGATCAGGATGATGCCAATTTACCCGCAGTACAGCGCGGCATGAAAGCCTCAAAAAAAGGCGCTGTAAGCCTGGCAAGCTACCAAGAAAGCCGCATCCGGCACCTCCACGCGACACTCGATAAGTATATTAAGGCCTAGGGAGGTCAGCATGAGCGAGGCACGTACAGCCGGTCGCATTAATGGCATTTTGGTAGCCAGTGGTAGCTGGCATGACATCGATTTTGCTCGTCTTGAGCTTCTTAAACTGCTGGCGGAGTTTGACCGTGTTCGAATTCGTGTTTTTGAAGATTATGAAAATTTAGAGGCACTTGCGGAAGCTGACTTTTTAGTCAGCTACACCTGCAATGTGGTCCCTTCCTTGGGAGCACAAGAAGCGCTCAAATCATGGGTGCAAGAAGGTGGACGCTGGTACGCACTTCATGGCACCAACTCAATCATCAGACTGATGTCAGACGGTATATTCGAAACTCCCGATTGGGCGCCGCTGTTTGTCGACACCCTGGGCTCCATGTTCCGCTCACACCCCCCCATCGAGCCGTACACGGTGACTGTCGCTGATGCCGACCACCCGCTTGTCGCGGGGCTAGAGTCCTTTCAGGCCACCGACGAACAATATCTCATGCAAACTTTCGGTGATCTCAAAGTTCTTCTTGAAACCGAATACGGCGGTGATGCGCCGGGCTTTAGAGAGGATCATTGGGAAAACAGCAAACACCCAGTGTTTTACATCAAGGAGCAGGGTAAAGGCGCGGTTTTATATCTCACACTAGGTCACTGCCGCCACCACTATGACATGCAACCACTCATGGATTACTGGCCCAGTATCGAACGCTGTGCTTGGGATACACCGCAATTTTATGAATTGCTAAGACGAGGCCTGCGGTGGGCAATGGAACCGGTTGACCAAGCCAGCTTGGTTGCTGCTGCTGAGGCGCGCAAGAATGCACCCGACCTTTAGCAAATACGCAGCCAGCATCATCGGGAATTTAATGCCACAGAGATCAATCAGTCAGATTATCGCAACCGGCTGCATCGCCCTTGTTATCAATGCCGGAACGAATGAGGTACTGGCATCAACGCCCACGTCAAAAACTGCGCCTGCAGTGGAGTATTCGGCGCCTGTCGCCAATGATGAACGTCAACTTCTATGGGGCGATACGCACCTGCACTCAAACGTGTCAGCAGATGCCTTTACCCTGGGGTCGCGACTAGGCCCCGATCAGGCCTATCGGTTTGCTATGGGTCTGCCCGTGATCAACGAGCTGGAACAAACTGCGCGATTGCGTGCGCCCTTAGACTTTCTCGCAGTCACCGACCATGCGGAATACCACGGGGTTTTTCCCCTACTGCAAGACCGCGACTCCCAGCTAGACGGTTGGCCACTAGGCCAGCAAATGGCTGACCTACTGCAAGCAGATAAAAACATCGAATTAGCCAAGTTATTTTCCGACGCAATCCAAAGCACCGACCCAGCACTACGAACACCACAAACACTGGTTAAAAGTGCTTGGCACTCAAGCATTGAAGCAGCTGACGCTGCTTACACCCCTGGTGTTTTTACCACCCTGATCGGATACGAATGGACATCCATGGTGACCGGTGACAACTTGCATCGCGTGGTTCTGTTTCGTGATGGCTCTGAACGCGCAAAACAGGTGGTTCCTTTTTCTGCTCAAGATAGCACCGACCCCGAGGCGTTGTGGTCAGCACTTTCCCACTATGAAACAACAACGGGTGGCCGGGTCATGGCCATTCCTCACAACGGAAATCTGAGCAACGGCCGCATGTTTTCTCCAATTCGCAACAATGGTGAAGCAATCGATGCCGATTACGCCTCACTAAGACGCTACTGGGAGCCTCTGTACGAAATGACGCAAGTCAAAGGTGACTCCGAAACACACCCCACGCTATCACCTAATGACCCCTTCGCAGACTTTGAGAACTGGGACGACGGCAACATCACCTTAACGGAGGCCAAAAAGCCCGAGATGTTGCCTACTGAATACGCGCGCTCAGCCCTGGGCCTGGGCCTTGCTCATCGAGAGCAACTGGGTATTAACCCTTTCGATTTTGGCATGATTGGTTCCAGCGATATTCATACCGCCATGACCACAACTGAGGAAGATAATTACTTCGGGAAATTTATTCATGACGGGCCGGCTGCTGGTCGTACCGAATTAAAAATGGCAGGACAACTGCAAAAGATTTGGCGCATGGTCTCATCGGGGCTAGCCGGGGTTTGGTCTACCCAGAACACTCGAGAAGCCATTTTTGATGCCATGCTTCGCAAAGAGGTCTATGCCACGACCGGCAGCCGAATTCGAGTGCGCTTTTTTGCCGGCTGGAACTTTGATGAAGCCGCCCTTCAGGACTCACAGTGGACACAAAAAGGCTACGCCCAAGGCGTTCCTATGGGCGGTCAATTACCGGCCACACAAAATCCTAATGTCGCACCTGCTTTTATGATCAAAGCGCAGAAAGACCCCCATGCTGCACATCTTGATCGCATCCAAATTATCAAAGGCTGGCTTGATGTTGACGGTAACTCTCAAGAAAAAGTTTATGACGTTGCCGCCTCGGGCAGCCGAGCCCGAGATCCTGTTACGGGACTTTTTGAGCCGGTAAAAGACACGACAGATCTCGAGACGGCGTCTTATAGCAATAGTGAGGGCTCGCCAAATCTGGAAGGGGTTTGGCGCGACCCGGATTTTGATTTGGCACAAGCTGCGTTTTACTACGTGCGAGTTCTGGAAATCCCCACACCTCGTTGGACTACTTTTGACGCGGTACGTTTCAAAGAAAAACGGGCTAACGGGGACTCAGGTAAACTTCAGGAGCGCGCCTACACCTCAGCAGTTTGGTACTACCCTAGGTAATGACGACAGCTGAAATAGCATCGTCGGTTCAATCCACCCTCTTAGGTTCAATCTGTGTGTACGCGCGACGCGAGCTGCAGAGAATTTAAACCAACTCCAAAATGCGTCATCATCAAATCGACTGCAGCCCCCCACAGGGCCGCTGAGCTTTTGCATTAGAACACTCTGTCGACGCCGAGGGGGCATGAAATAACAAGCGGGTCGCCTAGCCCCCCTGCTTCGCCTTGAACGCTTCATGCGCCGCTCGCAATGGAGCCGCATCAAAATAATACGGTCTGATTTCACAAACCTTGCCATCGCGAAACCTAAACAACTCGCACAAATGAGCAGGCTCCAGTCCATCCGCGAACTCAAAATGAAGAATCGTAACAACGTAGTCACCACCACTGGTAATTTCAGTACGCACTACGTTGGTGACCTCAATCATGCCAAATACCTGAGCATACAGATCACGTAGTGCTGTAATTCCGGTGAAGGTACCGGCCATAGGTGTATCCGAGGCCTCCATAATAAAAAAATCATCCGTTAGCATGGTCTCACAGGTGTCAAAATCGCCCACCGCAGAGCTTTCATACAGTCGGTTTACGATGGCTACTTTCTCGTCGTTGGTCATATCTAACTCGTCCTCATTGATTGGAAAATCGCTCAATAATCTGTTTGCCCAAAGCCATCTGATGCACCTCGTCGGGCCCATCGGCCTGACGACACCAGCGCGCATAATTAAAATTTTCTGCCATAGACCAATCCTCAGTGAGTCCCCCAGCACCGTGCATCTGCATACACCGATCAATCACGGTCTGAATCACTAACGGTACCGTTGTTTTTGTCGCTGCGATCATGGGAATGGATGCTTTTACACCCTGATTGTCAATCGTCCAACAAGTTTTTTGCACTAATAAGCGCGCCATTTCTATCTCAGAAAAACATTTGGAAATATTTTCGCGAATCGACTGATGTTTGCTCAGGGGGCGACCAAAAGTCTGTCGGTCGGTAACTCGCTGGCAAGCATTTTCTAAAGCTTGTTGACCCGCTCCGATCAACCGCATGCAGTGATGCATCCGTCCGGGAGCCAAGCGGGTTTGAGCAATTTCAAAACCCCGGCCCTCTCCGGCCAGTACATTTTCCAAAGGCACCCTCACTTCATCAAACACAATTTCAGCATGGCCCAAAGGCGCATCATCGTAACCCAAGGTCGTAAGCGGCCGAATAATATTGACCCCCGGCGTGTCTTTAGGCACTAAAATTTGGCTCTGCTGTAGGTGACGACTGTTATTTTCAGGGTCACTTTTACCCATCACAATAAGAATTTTGCAGCGCTCATAGAGGGCGCCGGTAATAAACCACTTTCTCCCATTCAACACCCAGGAATCACCGTTCTTGCGAATACTTAGTTGAACATTAGTAGCATCACTGGAGGCAACCTGAGGCTCTGTCATTGCATAGGATGAGCGAATTTCCCCAGCCAATAAGGGAGTCAACCATTGAGATTTCTGTGCCTCGGTACCAAAGTTCATGAACACTTCCATGTTCCCGGTATCGGGGGCGTTACAGTTAAATACCTCAGCAGACCAAATCACCCGCCCCATTTCTTCCGCCAAAGGCGCATATTCTAAAAAGCTCAGGCCACCGTGGTCGCTAAACTCAGCGTGATCAGGGGGAACAAATAAATTCCATAGCCCCTGATTTTTCGCCTTCAGCTTGAGCTCATCCATTAGGGGCAAAGGTGCAAAGCGATTTTCTGCACAGGCCAAGGCATGTCGATAAGCAGCCTCATTTGGAATAATAAATTCGGCTATAAAAGCCTTAAGAGATGCCAGCAAGGCTTCCGATTTTTCTGTGACTGTATGCATAATTGTTTGACCAACCCTCTTTATACGCTCTATTTTTAGCAACTTGACTTTAGCAACTTGACAAAATGTTCAACGGACATCCCGCCCCATCCGATCAGCTATCCTATCGTCAATGCATCGCAATGACTCGCTTTGTGTTGTGCACTTGCCGTAACTCTCTTAACTCACCCCGCATCAAAAGACCTGTCAGCGAGCTTCATCAATCGAAGTGACGTACCCCTCACAGGGGGATCTCTCAAGCATTACAGGCAAATAATACCGAGGGCTTAGTCGTTTCATGACGCGCTCTTATTGCCCTCTTGCTCTGCCCTCTTTCTCTTAACGATTTCTCTTAACGATTTCTCTCAACTATTCCTCTGGCGCTATTTCCAAGATCAAACCATCGATGTCTGAGGTCATCGATATCTGACAACTCAGGCGCGATCTAATTTTATCGAAATGTTCTGAATACGAGAGCAGCAAATCCTCAACCTGTTCACGGGGCGGCAACCGCTTGACCCACTCCTCAGCAATGTAGACGTGGCAGGTAGCACAAGACGCACAGCCACCGCAGGCCGCCTCTACGCCTTGATCGTTTGCAAAGAGCAGCTGCATCAAGGTGTCTTGCCCCGCGTTCTGCTCTAGGGTAGCTGTCGTACCCTCCCGAGAAATAACGGTGATTTTAGGTGATTCCGACATTATGTAAGCCTCTCAAAAACATAACGGATCAGCGCCAATACAAGTCTTTTGGCACCGCTAGCCTGTCAATTCAAATCATCCGACAGGAGATCTTTTTCCTGTCATAGCTGCGCGCAATCTTTCTCAATCGATGGCACAATGCCATTGATTGATAACACAAACAATCTTGTTTGTTTGCTTAATACGGGTTGCTATATTGTGACGGCACCACTTGAGTCCGCCTGAATACGAAATGTAGATACAGTAATGGCAATAACCCTAGTGTAACGACCCCAGAGGAGCGCCATGTCTCGGGAAAGATATCGCAACACAACTCTCGCAAGAGCCGCTAAGAAATTAGCTCAAGACTGCCCTGAAGAGATTGCTGTTCGTTTTGACGATGGTTCTTACATGAGCTATGGCGAAGCATGGACGTCCGGAGCAGCCCTAGCCTCAGCGTTACGGGCGGAAGGAATCAACCCGGGAGATACACTGAGCTTTCAACTTCCCAATAGCCGGTACGCTGTCATTGTCATGCTGGCCGCCGCCATCGGAGGTTTAGTAATAAACCCCATCGTTCCGATTTACCGCAATAAAGAAGTTGGGTATATCCTCCGCCATTCGAAATCTCGCGTTCTTTTCATTCCTGATGAACTACGCGGCTTTAACTACGTAGACATGGTGCACGAACTCCTCGACGACTGCCCCGATCTGCGTCAAGTCATCTATCTGGGTGCCTCACAGCAGTTAAATGAGATCTTCAAATCCTTTGATCAGATACTTGAGTTGGGCAGAAGCGCGCCTGTAGAGCCCGTCCAAGTTCATCCCGACGATACCAAAATTTTGCTCTACACCTCGGGCACAACGGGTAACCCAAAGCAAGTTCGCCACAGCCATAATACCCTCGCCGCCGCCCTCGATAACGGCGTCGAGGGATGGCAGCTAACCGATAAAGACCTTATGTTGATGCCATCGCCAGTGACTCACATCACCGGTTACGTCAACGGAATGGAGATGCCGTTCTTCACGCGCACAAAAACACTGCTCATGTCGCAATGGGATGTTAACGAAGCTATCCGGCTGATCGAAACATACGGAGCTACGACCTGCGTCAGTGCAACACCCTTTCTTAAAGAACTGGTGGATACTTGCCAGCAGCAGGGCAAGACTTTACCGGGCTTCCGTTTGTTTGCCTGTGGTGGCGCTTCCGTGCCATCCGCCCTGATTCACTCAGCTTGGGATACTCTGCAAGACTGTCGAGCTGTGCGGGTCTATGGCTCCACTGAAGTTCCACTCGTTACCGTAGGCTTTTTGAAAAGCACTCAGCGGAGTCTTGCTGCTGAAACCGACGGGTTGGTTGCCAACTACGACGTTTTGATCGCAGATGATGATGGCAACGATGTGGGTCTAGACACCGACGGAGAGATCTTGGCGAAGGGGCCCGCTATGATGTTGGGCTATAGTGATGAAGAGCAAAATCGTGACGCGTTCACTCCAGCCGGGTTCTTTCGAACGGGTGACATCGGGCGTTTTCTTGCATCAGGCGCTCTGATTATTTCCGATCGCAAAAAAGACATTATTATTCGTGGCGGGGAAAACATTGCCGCCAGAGAAATCGAAGAAACCTTGCTGTTGTCCGACGCTATTGTGGACGTAGCCATCGTCGCGGTGCCCCATAGTCGCTTGGGGGAAGGTGTGGGCGCTTGTATTGTGCCTGCACCGGGATTCCAAGTGGACATGGATTATTTGCGCGAACTATTCGCTGCTAGCGGCTTGGCAAAGCAAAAATGGCCGCAATATCTCGAGCTAATGTCAGCATTACCTAAGACAGCATCAGGCAAGGTACAAAAGGACAAACTAAGACAAAGCATTCGTCAGCAGGGTGTTAGCCTGTGAGGCCACAAGGGTTAACTGCAGACAGCACAAGCACGTCGAGGATGGCGCCATGATTGATTACGAGCAATTTCGACAGACAGTTAAGGACTTTTTAAAGACCGCGCTGACCCCGGAATTACAACGGGCGGGAGAGCTGACCACCTCGGTATTTTCTGAGTTTAACGCGGCACTGGCCTGGCAAAAAAAGCTCCATGCAAAAGGCTGGATAGCACCAGACTGGCCTACTGAATTTGGGGGGCCAGGCTGGGACATTCAGCAACGCTACATATTTCAGGAGGAATGCAAACTCGCCAATGCACCCAGCGTTGTGATGATGGGTATCCAAATGCTGGGCCCCATGCTTATGCATTACGGTACAGAAGAACAAAAGCAGCATTACTTACCCCGAATGCTATCGGGGGAACACATCTGGTGTCAGGGCTATTCTGAGCCCGGCGCGGGCTCTGACCTCGCATCCTTAAAAACCAGTGCCGTGCGCGACGGCGACGATTACGTTGTTAACGGCACAAAAATCTGGACCAGTATGGCCCATCATGCAAACCAGATTTTTTGTTTGGTGCGAACTGATAAATCGGTAAAGCCTCAGGCGGGCATCAGCTTCTTGCTGATTGAACTTAACACCCCAGGAATTTCAATCACGCCCATTGTTGGCCTCGACGGTCAGGTTGAGCAATGTCAGGTTTTCTTCGATGCCGTCAGGGTGCCCTGCAAAAATTTGGTGGGTGCTGAAAATGACGGTTGGTCTGTGGCGAAATTTCTGCTCGAATTTGAGCGAGGCGGCCATAACTTCACTATCGATATCAAAAAACAACTCCGTAAAATCTTTCGGCAAGCTGAACTCACCCCTTGGGGAAAAACAACACGCAGTGTGGATCCGGTATTTCAACATCGTCTTGCCGAAGCAGAAATTGATGCCATGGCCCTTGAGCAAGCTGAACTCAGAATTAAAGGTGCCGTTGAAGCCGGCGGCAACCCAGGCGCCCTCTCCTCTCTAGTGAAGGTTGTGGGTACAGAATTGGGGCAGCGCCTTAACGAGTTAAGTATGGATTTAGTGGGCCCCGCGGCAAGCCCTCAGTGTCCAGAGCTCCTAAGCCCAGAGTATGGAGGCGATTTGCTCGTTCCAGAACACGCAGTCACAACCATGGCCGAATATATCAACAACAGGGCTGCAACCATCTACGGGGGCACTGCTGAGATCCAGCGCACCATTATTGCAAAAAAAGTGCTGGGACTATGACCCCTCGAATTCAGATGAGGTTTAACCGTGACTGACGAACACAAGATGCTGCAGAACAGTGCAGAACGCTATCTCAGAGAAAATTACGATTTTGCCGCCCGACAACACTCGATAGACCGCGGCAACGCTATTGATGCAGAGCACTGGCGCGCTTTTTCTGACATGGGATGGACAGCAATGACCATTCCAGAGGCGGCAGACGGCTTTGGTTTCGGACTCGCAGATATTGCCCCAGTCATCGAACTTTTTGGCTATTACCTTGTTCGCGAACCCCTTTTAGAGTCAGCGTTATTAGCTGGAGAACTGATTGCAGCAGCCTCGGAAGCGCATCAGACACGCTATCTACCAGGGATAATCGACGGCTCAGTAATTGCCACCGTCGCGCAACAGGACGCCACACCACTGACAAGGCAGGGCAAGGCCAGCGGGCAGCGCTTACAAGGGGATCTCCAATTCGTTCCTTCAGGGGGTATTGCCAGCCACGTCTTGGCACCACTGAGGCACGACAACCAGCCACACTGGGTCATGCTTGATTTATCTTTAGAGGGGATTTCACGAGAGAGGTATCAAAGCCATGATGGTAGGCAGGGTGCACACATCACCATAGACCTGCCCTTCGATGACAGTTGCGTTTTGGTATCGGGAATACAAGCAGAGGTTGCGACTCAAGCACTGTATCAACGTGCCATGCTCATAGGAGCTGCCGAGGGCGTTGGCATTATGCAGGGTGCCCTGGACCTCACCGTCGAATACACGCGACAACGAGAGCAATTTGGTCAAGCCTTAGCCTCTTTTCAAGCACTGCAACATAGAATGGCAGATATGCTCATACAAACAGAGCTGGCTCGCTCTCTGGTATTAGCGGCTTGCCACGCTTGGGACAATCAAGCTGACAATACATCGACTTTAGCGCTAGCAGCCAAAGCCAAGGTCGATGCGGCTGCGCGCACCGTGACGCAAGAAGCGATTCAAATGCATGGGGGGATTGCAACGACCAACGAGTATAAAGTGGGGCACTACTTCAAACGGATGGCACTACTGGAAAGCTGGCCTCAACACCGCGATGCACTGATTGCACAGCTCATTCAAAATCGGCAGGCGTCAATTACACCTTAGTAAACAATGTTTACTTATAAATTAGTCCCAACAGGAGAAATATCATGGACCTAGAGCTCAACGGAAAAGTAGCCTTAATTACTGGATCAACCAAAGGTATCGGCCGTGGCATTGCCGAGCGATTCGCCGCAGAAGGCTGCCATGTTGGCATCTGCGCCCGCAATGAATCGGAAGTTAATCAGGCGGTCAGTGAACTCCAAGCACATGGCGTTAAGGTGGCGGGCGCTGCTGTCGACGTTGCCAGTGCTGACTCGATGCAGGCTTGGGTCGATCATTGTGTCGCCACCTTAGGT
>Ga0213863_10001432_pt1 | contig 17324 bp, 18 predicted proteins | sample PICome_8_FD_160128 | JGI IMG/M metagenome (GOLD analysis project Ga0213863, IMG submission 160128) | Coastal seawater microbial communities near Pivers Island, North Carolina, United States - PICO497 | ecosystem: Environmental > Aquatic > Marine > Coastal | place: USA: North Carolina... | reverse complement strand
AGCATGGCCGTACCCACTACATTAATCTTCAGGGTTCTTTCCCACAGGGCACTGTCGTTACTGAGCATATCGCCGTCCACCAGCACCGCCTGAACGTCTGCCACGTTAGCAAACACACCGTCAAGTCCACCAAAATGCGCCATCACCGACGCGACCAATGCAGCAATCGTAGTTTCATCAGACTGATCATACTGCCAGGCAGCCACCTCTCCGCCCTCAGCGGTCAGTTCATCGGCCAATACACGTGCGGTTTCGATGTTGAGGTCTCCGAGGGCCACTCTCGCCCCCTCCTCGCACAAACGCCGCACCGTGGCGGCACCAATACCCGTCGCCCCGCCACAGACCAGAATAATTTTGCCCTGCAAGTTTTTCATGTAAGACTCCCGAGACGTGTAAACCGGTCACAGTTTGCAATTGAGCACACCGGTCGATTGTGCAAGTATCCATTGCAGACTCATGGATATCCAGCACCCACCAAACACACTTCGGGGAACGCCAGCTTACTGAACCATGTTGACCTTTATCCGCCACCTGCTGGGTTCAGCACTCAAAGCACTCTTCGTGCTGGGACTATTGTTGATCCTGTTCGTCGGCTACCGTGTATTAAGTGCAGACCAGGAGGACGACGCTCTTCGCATCGCGAGCAAACAGGATTATCTCGACCGCCTGGCGAACAAGGCGCGGCCAGCCAACACGCCCAATATCGTTTTTTTCCTGTATGACGATCTCGGCTATGGAGACATCGGTGCCGGCGCAGCGGATAATGCACTGCTCGTAACGCCACACATCGACCGTCTGGCCAGCAACGGTGTGTCCCTCACTGACTTCCATTCTCCCTCACCCATTTGCACCCCGTCCCGCGCCGCCTATCTCACCGGACGTCTTGCTCCCAGAGCAGGTTTACCCAACGTAGTATTCCCCTCTGGTAGCCTGAAGGGCTTACTGTTTAATACGCTGGCCGCCCCGGAACTCAATATTCGCCTACCCGCAGAAGAAATCACCCTGGCCGATATCCTGAGAGCGTCTGGTTTCGCCACCGCCATGGTGGGCAAATGGCACCTTGGCGACCACAGCCCTTCTTTGCCGAATGACATGGGGTTCGAATTTTTTTACGGCGCGCTATACAGCAACGACATGGAACCTTTCGCCCTCTACCACGATCGCGAGGTCGTGGTGCCCGCGCCGGTAGATCAACGTTTACTCACCGAACTCTACACAAAGGCGGCCAAACGTTTTATTGAAAAAGAAGCCGGCAGTAAACCTTTTTTTCTTTACTTCGCGCACAACTTTCCGCATGACCCGCTGCATGTAAGAGACACACGCAGGGGCCAATCTGATGGCGGGCTTTACGGGGATGTATTGTCAGAAATTGACGACAGTGTGGGTGTCATCATTGATACCCTGAAGCGACAGAATGCACTGGAGAATACCCTCATCATTATGACGTCCGACAACGGCCCCTGGTTTTTGGGGGATGCGGGCAACCAGCGTGGGCGCAAGGGCAACACGTTCGAAGGCGGCATGCGGGTTCCTTTTATCGCTCATTGGCCCGCGGCCATAGAGGGCGGGCGATCAGAGCCCGCCATGGCAATGGGTACAGACCTCGTTCCCACGGTACTGGAGTTGCTGCAGTTGCCCTTCCCCAACGACCGCCAGCTCGATGGCCGCAGTGTCCTTGGCACATTGTTGAACGGCGAACCCACTCCCCACGATTACCTTTACTACTATGAAGGCGAGACGCTGTTCGCCGTGCGCGACCAGCGCTTCAAGTATCGCGGGGCTGCCGGTGTGTTTTACAGCACTGATCAGATGCCTGTGGGAGGCTCAATACCGCAAAAAGAATGGCTGTTCGACCTGAGGGGAGACCCCAGGGAGTCCTATGACACTTCAGACCGCCACCCACGCGATCTCGAGCGACTGCGCAGCGCCTTTCTGGCCAAGCAGCAAGACATGCTCGATAACCCGCGCGGCTGGCAGTAACTGAGACACAGCGCTTAACTTGCTGTGACAGAACGATGTGGCGGTTGATATAACACCACAAGGAGTGAACCGATCTATGCAATGGTGGCGATTCCTGCATCCCTCAGCACTGGGCTTCACGCTGAAAACATCCTCGCAGGCTCTTCTAGATAAAGTGAGACAGGCACCACCGCGCACCGTACAGGCAACGCGTTTTGTGGCAGAGCATGCGCGCAGTGGAGACCCACTGAGTGTTCTCCAAACGCTGGACCGCTTTGCGAGGGAAGAGCGCTGGCTGATGAGCGTGGGGCCCGACAAGGGGCCGCTCATCACAGAACTGGCAGAGCGCGTGCCACCTGGCGCCAGAGTGCTGGAGTTGGGCAGCTACTGCGGTTATTCCGCTGTGATGATGGCCAGCACACTGGGCCCACAGGCAAATATCATCTCGGTAGATATCGATGCAACCGCGATAGAGTGTGCACGCCAAAATGTTGAAATGGCCGGGCTCTCCAGCCAGGTTACGTTTATACAGGGGCCGTCATCACAGATTGTTTCAACGTTGACAGGGCATTTCGATCTGGTCTTTCTGGATCACTGGAAAGACCTTTACAAAGGAGACCTGCAGACTATTGAAGAACGCGGACTAATCGGCTACGGAAGCATCGTCGTTGCGGACAATGTGGGCGAAATTTTCGCGCCGAAAAAATTTCTCGACTATGTTCGCAATTGCGGTCTTTACGACTGCGAGCATCGCCGAGCAACCATAGAGTATACGCGGGTTCCGGACGCGGTAGAGATTGCTGTTTACCGATCCGATCCGCTCGATAGCCAATCTCAGGCCGCGCCCAAAGATACCTCTCCAGCAGCATAAGCTTCGGTGTATTTGCGGAATTTTCGGAACATTATTTTATTGGCTAGCCAGATAGCCGGACGAGTGAAAGGCATCAGGCGACGAGAGAGTCCGTTCACTTCCATCGCCATGTACCACTCCACCCGGCAACTGCCATTACCCAGATCAGTCACGCGGTAGTCTTCGAGGAAACTCCTCGTCGCATCTTTGCTGGAGCCCAGGAAGGTAAACGCCATACGCTTACCCCGCTCCCACTTGACGAATTCCTCATAGCCAATCATGTCGCCCATCATGTGGACGCTGCGCGTGGTGCCCACGCCATAGGGCTGGGGAGACGTCCACTCAACTTTTTCAATGGGTAGAGCCCACTCGGTCCAGGCGTTGGCGTCCTCGAACACATCAAAAATCTGCTCCGGGCTTGCCGCAACGATCTCTATAGCCACAAATACGTTCCTCGTCTGCTCGAGAAACTCCACACCCACTTTTTGGCACTTGTAATAGTCGCCCAAAATTGTCCCCATAAAATTATGAACTCGCTGTAAGGGGTCGCACTGTACACTACCCAGACACCGGTTAACCAGCGCAGCCCAACGTATTTAAAGCTGCAGGCCGCCGATAGCAATGCGGCACACTGATTTTTTGATTCTGAAAAATACCCTGGCCGATAGATTCGCCGGCAGCGACGACCATATAATAAAACCTGCCGGATAAATGAGGGGGACTGATCAGTTTTTAGTCTGCTAGACGCTTAGCGTACGAACTCGCTCTTCGTAACGATTAATTGCCTCTGCGTTAAGCTGCTTATCGTAGGGCTTCAAGCCGCTGAGCAGCATGCACTTTTTACCGCGCCCAACAATTTCTCCGTTTGATACCAGGTGAAAAGCCAGATCTACGCTACCCCGTTTGCCATTGATCTCCACGCGGTGCCTGTCGCTCTCCAGCAACGCCCCGCTTATATCCAGGGTGTCGAGGTCGATCACCATACTCTGGTACATCACGATAGGACGGTCCGGGTTAATCATAACCCCCTGATCCGCCAGCAGCGGCACCAGTACGCGAGGAAACGTCTGGCCGGAAAACTCTACGTAACTCTGCGTGATGCTTTTAACAAGCGCCTCGTCCTGGCGAGATTCCCCCGAAATGTTTATCTGCAAGTATTCTCGACCGCCTTCGTCTAACAACCGCATGCCCGGCGACGGTTCTGGTGGAATTAGCTCAACGCCCTCAACCACCATGCCGGAGAATATGAACTCCATGTGCTGACTCACGCCGTAGCGGGCCAGTATCACGGCAAAAAGTAAGTCTCCGGGTATGCAGAAGCGTTTCGCATCCACGTCGTGGATCGGATTGAAATCATTGGCCATATTCTTGGCGAATTCACTGCCCTGCTCGCGAGTGAAGCTGATTCGGCCGTTTGTCTTGTCATAGTAATCATCGATAATCATGGCTATTCAGCTTTACCTCGACGTGCATTAACAGGCCGTATTTTAACAGCATTTCATCGCACGAGGTGATTACCCCGCAGGTGTGAGACTGGTGGCGCGAAGGGAGACGGTACGCTCTGTGGCTGCACCCTGTGAATCCAGTTCTATAAGCGTTACGCCGGGCGCGCCTCCGTCACCCATCCAGCACACAGCCATGCGATAGTTCTCCAGCGGGTCCAGTAAAAAATAGGTGGACGGATCCGCGCTATCATCAGTGAAGCAGGCTATATGCCCAGGCCCATCCTCGTGCAAACTGAAGTCAAATCCGTAGGCTTTCAAACCAGGAGCAAGCGCCTCACCACGGGCCTTCACGGCGCACTCCTTGAGGGTCCAGTAATCGAAAAAGCGTTGTTCTCGCAATTGATCGGGACACGTCTCAAGCAGTGCCAACTCTTCCGGACGAAAGTATCGGCGCGCCACCTTTAGCGACGCTCGACGGGGATCACAATACTCAAGGTCGACCCCCACCGCCACCTCGCGACTGACTGCGCAAACCAACCAGTCACCGCTGTGGCTGAGATTAAACTCGATAGACTGTGCACCTCCTCCCAGCGCGGGCTTGCCGTGCTCCCCCTCATCAAAATGCAACTCGGCCGCCGGCGCTCCGACGTAGCTGGAAAGAACCGCTCGCTTGAAGGCATCGGAGCTTGCAAAGCTGTCGTTACGGGCGAGCCAAAGGTGAACGCAATTGGCCTCCAGAACAATATTTTCGAGACTGTCTATCACCCTCAAGTGATCAGAAACGCTGGATAGTTTTGCCAATGATCCGGTCGCGCACCTTCCAGAACAGGCTGTCAGGATTGATCACCACAATAAAGACCTTGCGCAGCTTATCGTCGGGGCAGGCTATCGGCCGCACCGCATGCCAGGAGTGATCGGTGCGCAGCATAAGAGCACTGGCATTGCCGATAGACTCGAACTCGATGATGTCGTCAAAGTCTTCGAGAGCGGGTGCGGTGTTGTAATCCAGCTGACCGCCATCATCAAGGGCCAGGGTCGCGCCGCCCCAAGCCGGATCCCAACTCTCCTTCGAATTGAAGTAAAATAAATGCGAGCCGTGCTCCCGACGGGCGTCGCAATGCGGCGAAACATCGGCGCCGCTGGGGGTGTAATGCCAATGAAAACGAAACTCTACCTTACGCGCGCCCAGTAATCGCTGAATCTCTCCCCGATAAGCGTCTGAGCACAGCTCAGCTATAAACTCCTGCCACGGCTCTGGTACGGGCAGACCGGGCCTGTACTCCAGCGAGTGACGATCGTGCGGCGCCTGTCCCGCTCGACGGCTCTTACCCATAATCGCATCGAACATTTCCAGTGGCGGCATGTTATCCAACAATGCCTGAAACCCCTCGTGATGCAGCAGCGGCTTGTTCAGGTAAGGATAAGGCGAAACTGACATGAACTCGTCGGTAGGCACTGCCCGCAGCTGTTCAATGTCGAGATATTTCATGCTGCCCGGTGTTCCAGTTTGGGTGTTCGCGCCAGTACCTCAAAGGCATCATGGCGCACATGATTCCTGTCGATCTCATCGCGCACCAGTGTCTCGGTTATATGACCCACCTCCAGGCACTCCTTCAAAAGTCCGAAGAAAAACGACTCCTGCTGCCGGTCCGGGTGCTGTTTGTAGCGGCCCAACAGCCCATACTGGCCGAAGACCCTCGCCCGCAATCGGTTGGCTGACGCCAACACAGGCTTGTTCTTGAACTTGTCCGCCGGAATGTAATCGACAGGCAGACCTGTTTTCCAGGGCTGGGTTTTTCGTTTGGTATTGTGCAGCAGGCGGGTATTGGCATCGAGGTGATCAAAGTCGTTCCAGTAATCTTCGAGGAAGCCAATATTCTCAGGACTCTCGTGAGCCAGGACCATCCACTCCTTGTAGTCTTGCTCTCGGCGAAACAGTGCATCGAATTCTGCCTCCGCGTCCCAGTGTCGAAGCTTGGCACACTCCATGAGCATTACGCTGGTCGCCACCTGGTCGACTTTGCCCGCCTTCGCAGAGCGACGCCGACCCATAACAGCAGCACCGCCCATGTCTCGCTCAAAAAGTTCGAAAATATCCCCGACCGCGAAGATATCCGGATCGGTAAGCACCGCCCTGCCCTGCCAGTTCATCAATTTCGGTGGCAGAAAACGCAGCGGAGTGAATGACTGCAGATCATCCATATGCCAGACGCGGGTGGTGCCGCCGCGCAGGAAGGTCTGACCCTCCTTTGCTGCAAGATAGGGGTGATTTTTTGTGTGTATAAACTGCACATCGAACTCATCGGCATGAGCAGAGTTGCGGCGGAACGAATACTCTGCCACCAGTGCGCCCAGCCACTGACGTTCGTTGGTATGGATAAATACGCAGCGGTCTTTCACCCCGCCTCCGAGGCTTCTGCACTGGTGTAGCCAAATGCTGGCAACATGCACGAATCTACCATGGCAACCAGCTCAGCCACTTGATTGTCATCAAAATAATCCCGATACCCCCCTACCTTGGCCTTCCGCACTTTATAGGTATTGGGGTCATTAACATCCTTCGCCTGAACACGGCTGCCGCTGCGCCAGAAGTAGTTCTCCTGCTCTTTTTTGCGCAGGTTCTCCACCGAGGCAAACTCTGCCGTATCTGCGAGGTACTCAGGAATCGCCTCGAGATTGAGGAATTCCACGATACGCTCCATTTCCTGTTCCGGGTTGGCGCGCAAATCTTCGTAGCGCACCACAAGCAGCTCCTTGATATGGGGCAACTCCCGGGCCCAGTTGTTCATAAACTCTATAATATGATTCAGCCCCTGCCCCTCATGTTTTACGAAGTCATACACTGATATCTCGGCATCGTGAGGCGGGTAATTGTTCATGGCTTTCTTTTCAGGCCGCATACGAAACTTCCACTGGTGAAATTGGGAAACCGCCACGTCAATCGGGTTGCGCACCAGCAATACCGTCTTTTTGTCGTAGAAATCCTTCTTGGAATCAACATTACCGGTGTACCTGCGCAGGTAATTGTCATGGGTGAAGAAGATCTTCGGGATGCTACTGTTGAGCCGCGTGTAGTTGTCAAATCCCATCAGAATATTATCGGGCAGCTTGTAGACTAACTGGTAATAGCGGGAAATCATCACCCGCACCCAGGTACGGCCGCTTTTACCATAGGACGCGAAAACGTACTGGCAGCGGTTATACTTCCAGAATTCCTCCTTACCACGACGCCAGCGTTGCAGATCGTGTGCCTTTTCCTCCGGTAAAAATACCGAAATCGCGCGTACCAACCACTTGATCAGTCGCTTGATAATCATGTGCATGAGTATTTTCCCTTGATCAGGGCAGATCAAGCGGCGAAGGTTATCGGATGATTGGGTTATTCTCAAGATTCCGTGGTATTTTTAACGCCTTTCCACCTTTCCTCAACTGTATGATTTTCTTGGGATTTGGAGATGCGCGCCAGCAGGGTAATCGGCCGGGAGCGCGAGGCAGCAACACAGTGGTGCGGGTCTTGACTACAATGCCCCCCCTGTCTAGACGGTGCAGGTAGATGAACACGTTAAATCGACTAATCGTTATTATCACCACTCTCGCCTCACTGCAGGCCGTGTCGAGCATGGCTGCCAGCGGGGACACCGTCGCGCTGCCCTCCTGGCAAGTGCTGGAATTTGAGGAAAAAGCGTTCTGGGCCACGGCCCATTCCCGCATAGAATTGCTTCCCGACGAGGAGAACCCTGGATTCTGGCTGCTGGATATCACCAGTTCCGTAGTGGGTAACTCGGAGACAGTCGCCGTCGTTTTTGAACCCGAAACGGGCCAGGTGCTCTCTCGGTCACGGCTGAGCAAGGGCAAGGGACACCGCATGAAACGCTACGACTACCAGGAAAACGCGGTGGTGCGTGAGCGTCGCAATGGCAGCGATTACCCGGAGATGGCCCCAGCGGACTGGCCCGTCTCCTCTCGTAAAAACGTGGCATTACCCGCTGCTGCAAAGGATAACGTTATCACCAGCCCCTACCCATTGCTGGTCCTCGCCCAACGATTACTGACCAGCGACAAAAACAAAGCCATAGAAGTACTGGTGCACACGGATCTCAATATCTACCGAGCACGTCTCAGCAGCGGCAACGGTATACCGCTGGATGTCGACTATTTGCAGGGTGAGGAACGCGTGCAAGGCAGGCGCGAGACACGAGCCGTTGCCATCCAGGTCAACCCGGAAGGCGCGCTCAACGACGATGAAGATTTCAACCTGCTGGGCCTCGAGAGCAATATCCTGCTGTTTTTTGACCGGGCTTCGCTACTACCCCTTCAGGTAACGGGTAAAGCCCCAAGAATCGGCGATACCAGCATCAAGCTCAAATCAGTTATCCTGCGGCAACCACCCGCGTGAGGTCAGTGCCCGGCACGGTGGGCCTGATCAGCAACCCGTCCAGCGGCCACAACCGCGGTCAGTTTGACCATATTTGTGAGCGCCTCGCACAACACCCGTTGATCCATCACCGCATTACCCGAAGCCCCGCCGACATCCTGCATGTACTTGAGGAATTTGCCGCGCTTGATTTAGAGGTACTGGCCATCAACGGAGGAGACGGCACTGTATCGGCGATATTGGGCGAGCTACTTGAAAAACGGCCATTGCCAGCACTGCCCAAAATCGTACTGCTACCCGGGGGTACCGCCAATATGAACGCGGGGGATATCGGTGTGAGAGGCTCTCTGCGCAAGGCCGTCGATCGTTTTTGCCAGTGGTCTAATACGCAGTGTGACGGCGACGATATTACAAGGCGCGCCCTGATGAGAGTCGTGATAGAGGATTCTGCTGCGCCCCTCTACGGCATGCATCTTGGCGGCGGTGCGGTCATTCACGGCACAGAATACGCTCACCGGGAGATCCACTCTCGCGGCTTGCGCGACGATTTCAGCGTCGCAATAGGTACACTGCGAACGGTGTGGGGCGTATTGCGAGACGATCCGGCTTTTAACCGGCATATCACCACCACGCTGACGCTGGACGACGGTGTCCCGACAACACACGACTCGCTCATACTGACCCTGAGCACCCTGCACCGTCTCGCATTCGGTATGCAACCCTTCTGGAGCGACGAACCGGGTTCCATCAGGCTAACCCTCATGGAACAGGGCTGTACGCGCTTTGCACGCACTTTCCTTTCGATTATTCGCGGACGGCCCAATAGCAATGCAGTACCCGCATCGGGATACCACAGCCACAACGCCGACAGGATTACACTGCAGATGTCTGGCAACCTCAACCTCGATGGTGAACTGCTGGACGTGGATGGCCAGGTTGCTATTACAGCCAGCCCCGAGCTGGAGTTCCTTCGCCTGTGAATGCTTATCCGGCGGTTTCCGGACCGGACCCTGACCGAGATCCCAATCTATCCGCACTGCTGTCGCAACTGCAAACGCGGCTGAACGATGCAGTATGCTGCACCTTGGTCTATGGCTCCTGCCTGCGCAGTGGCGATATCTATGACGGGCTGCTGGACCTGTACCTTGTCTGCGACGACTACCGTTCGGCCTACAGCAGCATTCGGCTCGCTGCCGCCAACTGGCTGCTGCCACCCAACGTTTTTTATGCCGAACAAAAATCCACAGGGGCCGCTGGCAGCGATCTGACACTGCGCAGCAAAGTTACGGTCATTTCCCTGCGAGACTTCGAGCGCGGCTGTTCTCCCGCCCGCTTCGAATCTTATATCTGGGGCCGATTCGCGCAACCCACTCACATACTGCACGCCCGCGATGAGCAGACACGAGCAAGAGTAGAGGCGGCTCTCACCCAGGCGGCTCTCACGCTATTGGTTAATGCACTGCCCGCTCTGCCACCGCAAGGCCGCCTCGAAGATCTGTGGGTCCACGCTCTGGGAATGAGTTACAACACCGAATTGCGCACCGAGCGCAGCGGCCGGGCGCGTGAACTGGTTCTCGACGCAGCCGATTTCTATGCAGCAATGACTCGCCATCACGCACCGCAATTGGGGCCGTCTTTTGCACTACAGGGACAGGGCTCACAATTAACCTATCGCAGCAGTACCAGTCCCACTGCGCGACGCTGGATCGCATTGGCCTGGGCAGTGCGCCGCGCTCAGGGCAAACTCCTGTCCGTCATGCGATTGGTAAAGGGGCTGTTCACCTTCGATGGGGGCCTGGACTATATTGCCTGGAAACTTGAGCGGCATTCCGGAGAAAAAATTATTATTCCAGACAAGGTAAGGCGCACCCCACTGCTGCACATGTGGGGGTTTTTCTGGGGGCTGTACCGCCGCGGCATCTTTAAGTGAAGGGCGCGTCGAAGGAGGCCTCAAATTCGCAACAGAGTGTATTTATGTAACTGTTTTTAATCGGTTTTATTAAATATCTGCGGATACTCCAGAGGCCTCGTATGGTCGTCGTAGCAGGTACTATTCACGCCCTGAGCATCCCTCAGAAAATAGAAAAAAAGGCCGTATTCCTTTATAGTTCTGGCTTCAGAAACTGATCCTCCGGCAGCCCCACGATTTCATGAAAGCCTGCGTTTTTATCCAGACCAATCACAAGCAAATCACCGGCGCCATCGTGGCCGAGCATGCGTTGCGTCGCTACTCGCAGAATAACGACAAGTTTGATGTCCAACTCATTGACACAAGGGACTACCCTTTTTTCGCCGCCCGCGAGGGCCAGGAGTATCTGCGAGACGGCGTAAAGCGCGAGTGGCTCAACGATGACCTGCAGTCCTTCACTCCAACCCGCTTTATGCCGCCAAAGCTAATGAGTTATGAGGGCAGGGCGGTGGTGATGGATCCGGATATTTTCGCGACCACCGACATCTGGCAGCTTCTGAACCGCGATATGCATGGCAAATCTATTATGTGCCGCATGCGCTCCGGGCCAAAAGGCCTGATCGACAAGTGCAAGGCCAGCAGTGTCATGCTGCTGGAGTGCGAGAACCTCACGCACTGGGACGCGGAAAGGCAGTTCGAAGCCATGTTTGAATTCACACAGGATTACCAGCCCTGGATTTGTCTGCGGGAAGAGGACGAACAAAGCATCGGCTATTTTGAAAACGAGTGGAACGACTTTGACAAGTTCACTCTAGATACCAAGATGCTGCACACCACTCGACGCAAAACACAGCCCTGGAAAACCGGCCTACCTACCGACTGGCGCCCCGCCGAACGCTTCCGCCTGTTTCCCCCCGCCGCCTGGGTCATGCGCGCGCGCCGCAAACTGTTCGGCGAGTACGCCTTCCTGGGTAACTACAAGCAACACCCGGACGCGAATCAGGAGCACTTTTTTTTCGGCCTGTTAAAGGAGTGTCTTGAACAGGGCCAGATCACCGAGGAATTCCTGCGCGACGAGATGGCTCGAAATCATGTCCGTCATGATGCCCTCGCAATCCTGGAGAACACGCCTGACCTGCCCCCGGCGCCTCTGCACCCGCTCAGTGCGCTGTCACAAGCTGCCTGACCACATCAGCTGCACGCTGCAACTCTTCTTCCGCAATCGATGCAGACCTATTTGAGGTCGCCGCGGCCTCACCTGATGCGCGCAGAGCTGTTGCAGCCTCTTCAAGTCCTGCCTCGACCAGCCACTGGGCACGGCCTGTCGCGACCAGTGCATGCTGAATATTACCGATATCGCGACGCATACGTCGCGCGCCAAAACGCATGGCCAATCGGTGAGACAGGGGCTTGTACCGATAGCTGTGCGCCAGAAAACACCATGGGGCGATATCGTCCATATCGAAAATGAACAGGGGGTTGCCGGTGGCGGCGGCCTCACCCAGCATAGACATCGATTCACCACTTACAACGAAGGCATCCGCCAATGCGAGCATGCCCCTGTAGGGGTTTTCTCCTCCGTCTTTTACGCGATAGCAGTAGTTAGGTGACAGTATCTGCTCGCACAGGGCGTCCCCCGCCGACTCGGAAGTACGGGCGCTGTCAGTGACCAGCAGGGAGCCACCACTCGCAGTGGCCAAAGCCTGCGCCAGATGGCCGAATCGCGCCGCTTTTTTATCCGTCATCACAAAGCGCCCACTGTCACCCCCCGCAAGAACAGCAATCCAGGGACGCGGCAGACCTTTAAGCGAACGCTGCAAGCGCTCTCCGGCAGATATCATCTCGTCCCTATTGACCCGGTAAAGAGGGAGACTGTTGTGCAGGATATTGTCCTGCCGTGGCAGAAAATACTGGGGGGTGGTCACCAGCAGATCCCAGCATTCCAGTGGCGCCCAAGGCCGCCCCATATGCACCAGGCGGCTTGCACCACCGGACTGCTGCTTGATCCAGCGCGCCACCGGCTCGTTGCGGCGTCCGGCACTGATAACAACATCTGGCCAGGGAGCAACAAGATCGCTGGAGGCGGACGAGTCGATGCCGGCGAGCGTTACACCGCTGCCAAGGTGGCAAAGCAGTTCCCAAGGCTGCGCCACTATGCGTTTTTCCTCGTAGCCCGTGGATAATGCATCCGCGAGCGCACGGACCTGTGTATTATCCCCTGCCTTCTCGCCAAGCAGACACCAGACTGTGAATTGACGCTCTGCCACGCCCTGTCCTTATATATGTCGCTCGCCAGCAGCGGTGTACTCGAAAATTGCCAGAGCGAGCCGCCCTTGGATACGGTAAACTATCCCACAGAAAGCCCGCAGGAAGAAGCCGTTGAAGCCCACCGTTTTTATACACACCAATAAAAAGCAAATGCTGGGTGCACTGGTGAGCCGCTACTCCTTGCGCAAACGCTCTGCCCACGCCGACAAGTTCGATGTAAAGTTCATTGAGGTAAAGGATTACCCCTGCATGCTCGCGCGCGAAGGCCAGCCATACCTGCGCGATGGGGAAATGCGGCCGTGGCTGAACGATGACCTGCAATCGTTCACCCCACTGCGTTTCGCACCACCGGAACTGATGAACTACGAGGGTCGTGCAGTCGTTATGGATCCGGATATTTTTGCTATCGGCGATATCTGGGAATTGCTGCAACGGGATATGCAGAACGCGGCCATCGTGAGCCGCCCCAAGTCGGGGCGCAAGGGCCGCAAAGGCGCCTTTGCCAGCAGCGTCATGTTGCTGGACTGCGCCAAGCTGCGACACTGGCAATTTGAGAAAAATTTCAGCGAGATGTTTGAACCGGTATCACGAGATTACATGGACTGGGTCTCTCTGAAACTGGAGCCGACCGGCAGCATTAGCGCGCTGGAACCGTATTGGAATGACTTTGACAATCTCACGCAAGAAACCCGGCTACTACACAATACGAAGCGTAAGACACAACCGTGGAAGACAGGACTGAGAATTGACTACCGTCCCGCAGACACTTTCCAGCTGTTCCCCCCGCGTCACTGGTTCCGACGTGCCCGCAGAGCGCTGTTCGGTGACTACAGGTTTGCCGGGACCTATGCAGCGCACCCCGACCCGGCCCAGGAAACTTTTTTCTTCGAACTGGTGCGCGAAGCACTGGAACATGGCGACATCAGCGAAAACCTACTGCTTGACGAGATAGCACAGGGCCACCTGCGCAGCGACGCAATGAAGCTGATAAATGCCTGACTTCAACCCCGCGTAGTGCGCGCCGCAGCAAGCCTGTGCAGCAGCGCATGCCTGCGAAACGCGCCCCGTTTATTGAGAAACACTCTCGCAACAGCGCGTTGCCCTCCCCGTGAACAAACGTCATACCCCGAACAGCTGCCCCGGTGGCATCATATACGCGCGCTCGTCGCAGGCGAGATCAGTCCCGGTTGTGCCTTTTTCGGTTTCAAGCAGAGACAGCAACAATGCCCCTCAATCTCTATCGATCTCTCGAACCCTTTAATTTTCAGTAGGTTTATTTTATAAACTTATAAGTCTATTTTATAGACTATATAACGAATGAGCGCTATGATGCCCCTGAATACAGATAAACGTGCACAGGGCTTATCGCGATGAAGTGGCATGAACTCGCCGGACAGGAATGCTCTATCGCCAGGACACTGGCAGTCATCGGGGACCGCTGGACGTTAATGATCCTGCGCGATCTGTTCCTGGGTGCCAGCCGCTTCGAGGAGATTCAGCGCAGCCTGGATATTTCCCGCACGATCGTGGCGGAGCGGCTCACCCTGCTGGAAACCAAGGGCGTGGTCAGGCGTCTGGCCTATCAGCAGAAACCGACCCGGTATAAATACAAACTGACCCCAAAAGGCATTGATCTCTATCCAGTGCTGATGGCGCTGGTGCACTGGGGCGACCAACACTACGCCACCGAAGTCGGCCCTCCGGTGATACATCACCATCAGCGCTGCGGTCACGACTTCAGCGCCGTGCTGACCTGCTCAGAATGTGGCGAGCCGGTAAGTCCTTATGAAACAGAGGTGCGTTTTGTACCAGAAGCGATCACTGCCTGACAGCGACCGGAGCGAAATAAACCGGGGAGAGGGTTATTCGTAACGAAACAGAGAGTCAAGGGTCTCAGCAAGCCTTGCATCGATCGCCGCGACCTCTTCATCGGAAAAATAATCTCGATAACCACCCACTTTGGCACGGCGAACCTTGTAACTGTCGGGATTATCCTTGTCCCGGGGCATCATGCGGCCCCCGGCCAGGCGAAACTGCTGCTTGCTCTCCATGCTCTTCATATTTTCGTAGGAAGAATAATCCACCGCAGCATTGACCTGTGCCTCGTTGGCTTCGACAGCCATGAACTCCAGCAGCTTGCGCAACTGGTCACGGGGCTGCGCTCGCAAGTCCTCGTAACGCAGCAGATGAAAACGCTCCACCTGGTCCGCCTCTTTGGCCCAGAGGTTCAGGTAATCGGTGACAGCGCGCATGCTGCCTCCGTTATCACCCATGACAAAATCGAAAAGACTGATATCGCTGCCGCGCGGCGGGTAGTTGTTTATAGCGACTTTGGTGGGCTTAATGCGAAACTTCCACTGGAAAAACTGTGATACTGCGACGTCTCTCGGATCACGGGCCAGCAATACGACCGGCTTGTCGTAAAATGGCGCCTTTGTCTCAAAATCGCCGGTGTAATCCTTGATGTAGTTGTCGTGGGTGAAAAACGTTTTCGGGACAGATCGATTGAGATTGTGAAAGTTATCAAACCCCAGAATTGCGTTATCGGGCAGGCCGTACTTGACCCGAAACAGGTGCGACACCATCATTCGCAGCCAGGTACGACCGCTCTTGCCGAATGACACGAAGACAATATCAGCTTTGCGCAGCTTGTCGTGTTGCTCAATGCCGCGCAATTTACGCTCCTCCCGGAGAATATCGGCCTCTGGCTGGCCACGCATGCGAAAATGCAGCATGCGCCGGGATAATTTCTTGCGGCCGGTCTGTGCAGCCTGACGCAAGTTCTGGATTACCAGCTTCACAGCGTCTGCTTCCCATAGCCGAAAACAGGATCCAGTTCTGCCACCATACCCTCGAGCATGGCACATTGCTCGTCGTCAAAGTGGTCACGGTACCCGCCGACTTTGGCCTTACGCACCTTGAACGATTCGGGGTTATCCTTATCGCCGGGCTTGACCCTCGCGCCGGAGCCCTTAAAAAAACTGTTCTGCTCCATCTTCTTCATGTTCTCGTAGGCCGCAAAATCCACCGCTTCCTGCACCTGGTCAGGCGTCACATCTGTTTCGGTAAAGGCGAGTATTTTAGCCAACACTTCTGCGGGCTGACGGCGCATATCCTCATAGCGCACTACCAGCACATCCTTCAATTCCGGCATCGCGCTGGCCCAGCCGTTGAAGTAGTCGACAATGCGCGGAACACCTGCATCCTTGTCCAGCACAAAGTCCCACGCATCTATATTCGCGCCGTGAGGCGGATAGTCATTGATAAATTTTTTGTTCGGCCGCATCCGGTACTGCCACTGAAAAAATTGTGACACCGCCACATCGCGTGGGTCGCGCACCAGCAATACAACTCGCTTACCTCGAAAATGACGCTTGGAGCGCTGGTTGCCGGTGTAATCCCTAAGATAGTTGTTGTGCGTAAAAAATACCGCCGGGAGCGACGCATCCCGTTTCTTCAAATTATCGAAATCGAGTAGCTCGCTGGCATCGAAGCCCCCCTTGAGCGTATAGGCACGCGACAACATGACCCGCAGCCAGGTCCGCCCGGATTTACCCCAACTCATGAGCACCCAGTCACAGCGCTGCAACCTGGCAAACTCCTCACGGCCACGCAGCCACCGCTCGATCTTCTTACGGCGCGCCGCAGGTAGCCAGCAGCAAAGCAGCATGACGATGTGGCGAATCACGACTCGCACCTTGTCGGCCATCGGCAGGGACATCCTCGATAAGAGCCTGAAAAGGCGGCAAATATTACCTTAAATCCCCTTTCATCGCATTACATGCGCCTACCTTGATTTACCGCACTATTAACACCCGCTATCGACTTCGCGCCTTGCCCGATTCTCAACAGGCGTAATAAAATGCGTCGCATGTCTCAAATCAACCTGGACGCGCTGCGCCAAGCCCCGCTGCAGCCCGATCCCTTCGATTTTCTCGTTGCGCCCGGCTTTATAGGCCCGGAGGCACTGGCGTGCATTAACGCCGACTATCCGCCCATTGCAAGCGCAGCCAATCACAACTTCGACAATCTGACCTGCGGCCCCGCATTCAAGCGCCTCATGGATGCTCTGCAGGGCCAGGAAGTCGCTGCTGTGCTGGGCGAAAAGTTCTCTCTGGATCTGCCCGCCCTGCCCACTACGGTCACCGTCCGCAAGTTCTGTGAGCGCACCGATGGCAATATTCATACCGATCACCGGAGCAAAATCATCACGGTCCTGGTCTACTTCAACGAGACCTGGGAGCATGAAGAGGGCCAGCTACGACTGTTGCGCGACAAGGACAATATCGAGAACTACGCTGCCCAGATAGCACCATTGGGAGGTACCCTGCTCGCCTTTCGGCGCACAGATCACTCCTGGCATGGCCACACCCGCTTCATCGGGGAGCGCCGCATGGTGCAGGTCAACTACCTGGATCAGAGCCCACTGGCACTGGCCGCACAGCGAGTCAGCCGATTCGGCACCCACTTCATGAAAAACATCCTGGGTATGCGTTAGACCTGCGTTACTCCAGCCAG
>Ga0213863_10001429_pt1 | contig 17329 bp, 19 predicted proteins | sample PICome_8_FD_160128 | JGI IMG/M metagenome (GOLD analysis project Ga0213863, IMG submission 160128) | Coastal seawater microbial communities near Pivers Island, North Carolina, United States - PICO497 | ecosystem: Environmental > Aquatic > Marine > Coastal | place: USA: North Carolina... | reverse complement strand
GATTGGCTAATAGGTTTGCGTCCTCCTCGGTAACGAGAAACGCGGAGCCGAGACAGAGAGGTCACTTCTCGGCGTCCCGAACTCCGCGCTCGGATATTGTCGCTAACGTTAGCGTTGCTTTGTTATACGGCTTTCTTCTTGAAGGATACGATGAGCTCTCGGTTGTCGGCGATCCATTGTGCCAGCTGTTCCAATCCTTGGTCAACAGAGGTGGTCGGCTTCCATCCGAGGATCTCTTTCAGCTTGGTATTATTCGAAACAAACACTTTCTGATCGCCAGGGCGTTCTTCATCGAACTTCAGTCCGAGGTCACGACCTTCGCGTTCCGCGAGGAAATTTAAGAGCTCAAGGAGGCTTAATGTATTGGTAGGCCCGCCGCCGGTGTTGAATGCTTGGCCATTGGCTTTGTCAGGATTCTCAACGCATAGCTCGTAGAGCTTCACCAAGTCCTCTACCCAGAGAAGGTCACGGATCTGTTTGCCGTCACCATAGACGGTAATCTGTTGGTGAGTCATGGCTGCGATCGTCATCCAAGCAACCCAGCCTTGGTCTTCCACTCCAAACTGGCGAGTGCCGTAGATGCAGCTCTGTCGCAGTACCACGGTCGGAATATCATAAATTCGACTGTAATCCCTCACATATTGATCAGCCGCACCCTTGGAGCATCCATAAGGACTGTGGAAATCAAGCTGTTCGGTTTCTGAGATGCCGTTAGGGCGATTAGAAAGACCCCATCGATCATTCTTGAGTTCGAGTTCTCCGTCCTCAAGGCCACCGTAGACTTTGTTCGTCGAACTGTAGACGAACATTTTCAGATTCGGCAGGTGCTTCCGAGCGCCTTCGAGCATATTAAACGTGCCGGTGGCATTGATCTCAAAGTCGTTCACGGGATCGGTGACGCTGGTTGTGACAGCTACCTGGGCAGCCAAGTGGAGCACTGCTTCCGTATCGGTGTGTTGGCTTAGAGCCTTGTCGATCTGATCCCAGTAGCGAATGTCTGCGGGACTGTGTTCGATCTCTCCCGTTTGACGGAGCCACTCGAGGTTTCCCTCTGTTCCGCAGCGGCTGAGGTTATCGAGTACGACTACTTGATGCCCCTGGTCGCGGAAATACGAAGCAGCATGGGAACCGATGAAGCCGCAGCCTCCAGTGATGAGAATTTTCATTTGTACTTGTTGGTTAGTCAGATAGAAATCCGCAGTCGTGCACCCGTTAAGGGTTGGGTAACACCGTAGACATCGCGCATCAGATCATAAGGAATTATTGCTCTAGAAATAATAATGAAGCAATATTTTTATGAAAGATTTCGAATTTTCAAATCTCACGAATGAATATATTAGAGGCTCAGTTGAGCAGTTTCCACAATCCCCGAGCCATGGCTGCCGTGACTAATCCCAAGTGGAGGCTCGGAGCGAACTGTCCGTTCTGGATCGCTTCCAAGAATGCGCTGGGTGAAAGGGAAAGAGGTTCCACCCCTTCTTCGGGTGAGTAGTTGTCCAGTGGCTCAAGATCCTGAGCCAAGAACTTCCAAGTGCGTTCCATGTGGCAGCTCGGTAGCCTGTCTCCTCGCCGTGCTCGACGTGGCCTGCGACGAACTCCAGAGTTTATCTTTCCACCGCAGGACGATACTGCTTTACGAGGAGGATACGATCATCGGAGTGGATGGCGAAGACGCCGACGTAGTCTGAGAGATTGAGGGCGTAGAATGGTGCCTCATCATCGTCATCGACCTCCTTGGACTCCAACTGGAACCACGGCGTCTCATACACCGTATGTTTTCCGGTGATTTCTCCCATGCACAAATGGTGCAATTCGCTTTGGCCAAAGTCAAGGTATCGACCTCGGGCTCGGAGGCGGCTGGTCGAAGTTAGAGTCACCGATAGACGATGAGGAAACTTTCCTTAGCCTGCTAAGGTGGATTCTAGCTTTTCCATGTAGGGGCCGAATCCAAAGACATTGCTCACTCGATCAAAGGCCGCCTTACCCATGGAGATGACTTTATCGTGTTCTGTTAGCATTCGATCTAGCGCAGCGGCGAATGCGACAGAATCTTGCTCGGGAGCTAAAAGCCCGGTGACTTCGTGGTCTAACCAATCTGGGATTCCACCCACATTGAACGCTACCACTGGGCGCCCGTGCATCATCGCTTCGAGCCCCACCATGCCGAACGGCTCGGGCCAGCGTGATGGCACGACGACGACGCGTGCTGCATTGTAGTGCGCATCCAACTCGTCGTTTGGTGCCCAACCAAGGAACCGGACACGGTCCGACAGGCCCAGAGATTCCGCTTGGGATTTGAGCCCAACCTCCGCATTTCCCGCTCCAATGATATTGGCGTCAAAAGGGACGCTCACCTTGCTAAGCGCGTCGAGTAGAAGGTCAACTCCCTTGCCGCGTAAGAGTTGACCGACATACAGGATTTGGGGTTTGGAAGGTACTGGCAACGGATCGCAGCCGAGAGATAACTTCACCACGGGCGCTAGCAGATGCACGCGATCTTCAGAGCAGCCATTGGTAAGGAGCTCTTCTTTCATGTAGGTGCTAGCGACAACGAGCGCATCGAGTTCAAAGTTCGCATTCATTTCGCGAATCTTTGCCTGGATGCTAGTGTAACGGACTGGGAGGGGGCCATCTTGAGTCTTCTCTAAGAAGCCAAGGTCCGCCCAGCAACGCCATCCAGCTTTGTGATGACATAATTTACCGCTGTGGCGAAAGTATTTGTAGCCGGTTGGGCAACAAAGATCGTGGTCATGGATCATGCGCACGGCACGGATACCAGCGTCGCGGCACGCCTCCAGAAACGGTTTGATGGCGGGAACCTTGTGCAGATAGACACAATCCGGTTGGGTCTCCGAAACGATGTTCTTAAAGGTAGTCGCCTCTTCACCTCCACCCAACTCGTAGCACTGACGTGCCGCTCCAAAGAGACCTCGGTAACCTGCGGCATGCCGCGTTCCATTCTCGCTACCGAAGGCGAGGAAGACCTCGTGTCCATTGGCGCTAAGACCTGCCGCACAATCGGCAACATTCTGTTCCACACCGCCGAAGAACCCGCCTCGATCGTTCACTACCAGAATCTTCATGCAGGAGAGAGGACGTTCATCGCTTCAAATGGTGACCTGACCAAGGTGATTGTCTAGGAATTCGCGTTTTTCGAAGGGAGATTTCGAAGCGACTCCAATCATGGACGGTTGAGCAAGGAGGGCTAGTCTTGATCGTTGGTTGGGACGAAGTAGCCCCAGATGTATACAGTCGCTTGGGCGCCTTCGTGCACATGAAATTGGTCGATAGTGGCAAAGCCATCGCTTCCAAGATAACCGAATTGGGGCTGAAGCCCATACTGGTTTCCATTGAGAGTTGTTGAGAACGAACTGCTCGTGTTACTAATCCGGACGAAGTCTGCACTCTCGTCAGCCGTATTGGGCCTGCGGTTGGGGGTGTTCTCCAAGGCAAAGTTGAAGTTGAACGTTTCCATGACGTCTGGCGTGGTGAAGGCGATCGAGAGATCAAGCTGAACGTTGGTGGCCTCAGTGCCACTCCAGATACTCGAGTTGAATTACTCTAAGCCGCCGAGTCGGAACCAAGACTCCTCTTCCACGACGAGGAAGTTGGCTGCGTAGAACGAGAGTTAGCTTCCTGAATCAACCCCATTTGCTCCGTCACCCCATTCGAAGGTTCCGTCGAGGCCGTTCTGAATATAGTTCGCGACCATGTCCTCACCGCCCTGAGCATCGACAAACTGACCAGAGTATTGCCCTGCAAAGTTAAGAGGTGCCGTGTCATCTATCTGATAGAGTTCGGTCGTGGTATAGCTGCTGTATACTTGGTTTAAGTGGTTATTATCGGCGTGGGCGACGACTTGAGATCCGCCGGCAATCGACAAAGGTGTGCCCTTGTATAATTGCCAGGGCTTGCTATCGATGGAGTAACGGATCGGCGTTCCCACTGGGTTCTCAGGTGGGTTCGTGAGTGTGAGCTGTAGTGGGAAATCTGTGAGTCGATAGTTTCCCCCAGGTATTGAGAAGACAGGCGGAGCTAACTGATGCGGGGTGGCATAACTAGGGGCCAAAGTGAGGTCGGTATCTGTCGTTACGACAGGTGTCGAGCGCAGCATCGAAATCACTGGCGAATCGGTAAAATCCCAGACCTACCAAGAGATTTTTGAAAAGCCTGGACCTTGGGTTCCGCGTGCTTCTTCTACGCCTGCGTCGGCGGTATTCTGATCGAGCATTTCGAAGAGAACGCCGTTTACACCTTCGGCCAGCTTGAACCGGAATTCGGTAGCGTCCCAAACAGCCCTTGGGCCAGGCTGACTAGCATTGACATTGTAGGCAGTGAATCGACCATCTAAATAGGATCCGCGGTAGCCGGGAAGGGATCGGCGTGTGTCTGCGTCGCCGACTGTCTTTAGTTTGGAAATGACATCCTGAGCGGTGAGGTTGGATGCCAGGGTTCCTCTGTTGGCTCGATAAGCGGTTACCGAGCGATTAAGCGATTCGATGTCGGAAACGAGGCGCTGGGTCTTAACGGAGTCCTGAGTATGAAAGAAGAGCGTGATCGAGATCGCTCCAAGGATGCCCACCATCCCGACCGTGGCCAACATCTCCACAATGGTAAGGCCACGGCTACGATTGAGTAATTCCTTATAAATTGCTAACCCTACCTATTATGAATAATAGATAATATTCTTATATTCACATAAAATTCGATTTCCGTATATACAATACACGGCATTTCGAGGGTAGTCCCCCGAATCTGCCTCTCATTCGTGCGAACCAGGTGAAGAACTGGCTCCCTGCCGTAATCGACCGTCATTGGAAGATTTCTTGTACCTTTCGTCCACGAAAGATCTTTCACGGGGTAATCCTTATGAAAACCCCACCCATACCCCCATGTTGGACAGGACTGCACCTCGTTGGCGCCTTTTTGTGTTATCTCACCCTACAGACCAGTGGTTTTGCCCAAGTGCCAAGCTGGGGCACGCCCCTAACCCAAACCGGAATCGCGGCTGCCACTTGTGCCGGTCCTTCCAAGGACCTCGTAGGTGCCACGATCCCGCCCAGCGCAGCTTACACCTTTGGTTTGGTGGACCTCCGCAGCCCAAGCCTTCCCGATTATGGGGGGTGCGTTTCTGGCGCGCCTTTATGGAACGCTCCCATGTTTCACCATTCCTCCTGGAATGCGAAAGAACTCGGGAATGTCTTCGGTATCACCCTGGACGCCCGTGGCAATATATACTTAGCAGCCCACGGCCTCTACGGTGCCTATCGCCCCTTGCACCATCGCTATGGTGACATCGGAGGCGGTGCCGCAGATCTCAGTGCCGCTGGCACCATCTATAAAGTGGATCGCCTAACAAGCGCCGTTTCTGTCTTTGCTGTCGTGCCTGGCCAACAAGCCATGGCTCTGAGCGGTGGTCTTGTTTCTGGACCTGGCCTTGGAAACGTGAGTTACGATGCAATGAACAACCAGTTCTTCACCACAAGTTTGGAAGACGGTAAGATCTACCGCATCAATGCGGGCGGCACGATCGTGCAAACGTTCGACCCTCTCACTGCCGACAATAGCGCTGTTGGTCTGCCTCCTCTTCGCGAACGCCTTTGGGGCATCGAAGTCGAGCGCGGTGCTGTCTACTACTCCGTTTGGAATGCAGGAACCACCACCAATCCTGGCAAGATCCGCCGAGTGAACATTCTCCCAAGCGGAGCCCTCAATCCTGGCAGTGACACGGAAGTTCTTACGATTCCTGGCAAGACCTATGCTTATCATTCGGTACCCATTGCCGACCTGACGTTTTCAAATGACGGCCGCACCATGGTACTCGGAGAGCGTTCCATGCTGAATCCGACCTACTCATACAACCATCGCAGCAACACCCACATCGCTGAACTCACGGGCAGCACATGGGCAGTGACCAAGACCATGGCCACTGGGTGCAATGTGCCCCAAGGCGAAGCCTACGGCGGTGTTGCTTACGGGAACTTTGCCGGTAATCCGGAAGGCACCATTTGGTCCACTTCAGCGGACATGCGCAGTGGTTACGGACCCCATGGGCTCTTTGGTGTGCGGACGGCGGACTTCCCTACCTCTGGCAAGGCAGCCAATTCCTGGAAGGTTTCTTATGATCCTGGTTACACGGATCATTACCTAAATGATCTCAAAGGCAGCGGTGGTGACGTTGAAATTGTCCATGACACCCGTTGTGCCAATCTGCAAATCGGCCGGATCGAATGCCCAGATGAGCCACGTGCTCCCTACGAAACCACGCTGAGCATTACCAATCTTTCAACCAACAAGGCTCTCTATGCAGTCCTCACTCCTTGCCCCGTAGGGCAGCTTCCTAGCAGTGCGACGACTGGCCAACCAAGCCCCGCTGGCGTCATCACCTTGCCGAGCCCTATCGGAACAGGCGACACGACGACGATTAACATCGCCATTCCTTGGGATGCCGGCGACGTCTTCTGTTTCCAAGTCACGCTTCTAACGAGAGACGGCGAAGAGTGTTGCACAGAGAAGATCTGTGTGCGTCTGCCAGACTGCGGCTGTGCCCAACTCGTCGATCACAAGATTGAGTGTGAAGTCCAAGCGGATGGAACGATCAAGTACACGATCGTCATGGACGTCAAGAACCTCACTGCGGCAGGCGGCTCGCCCTATCCATTCGGTTATGCCACGATTCTGCCACCAGCTGGCTTCTCGCCATCGCTCTTGAGCCCATCAAGCGGTCCGATTGCTCCAGGTGCCACGGGTACGTTCAAGACCTGCTACTATGGCGCACCCGGAAAGCGCTGCTTCGATCTTGCCCTGCACGATCCGAACTTCACCACCTGTTGTTCAATCGAGGTCTGTCTCGACTTGCCACGGTGTGGTGAGCCCACCAAGCCTGACACGTGCGCGGTTCGTAGTCGCCTTGCCTGCTGTCCTCCAGATGGCGTCACCCCCGTGCCGTTCACAATCTGCAACAACTCCACCGTGCCTCGCACTTACACCTGGACAGCTTCTGGAGTCGCCTCCGCTGCCTGCACTCAGACGCTGACAGCTGCCCACTTCAGTCCATCCAGCGGCACGCTTGGCCCAGTAGCTCCAGGCGGATGCCTTACAGGTGTTCTCAGAATTCGGTGTGCGAACTTTGCTCCAGGCGATTGTGCTAGGTTCAAGATTTGTTTCTCGCACAACCCCCTTGTGCCACCAACATGTTGCATTAGCACGGTGTATCGTCCTGGCTTGGACGAGCCCGTGGTGAAAATCGCTGACACCCCGGTCGTTGTTCCTATTGGTGGCGTTGTGCCTGTGAAGATCAGCCTAAGCAATCCAGGAACCACGGTCCTCCGCGTGCCCGTTCTCTTCTTCTCGGAAGACGGTGCCCTCGACCTCGGAGACGGGGAGTCCGGTCCTGGCGGCGCAGACATCGCTGGGATTGCCACTCGCGTGGTCTCTCTCAGCCCTGGTGAAAGCCAAGATCTCACCATCGATGTCCGCTTGCCGGAGGATTCCGGGTCTGACCACGCTCCCCTCGCTATCTTTGTGGGCGCTGAGAGCTTGGAAGACTTGGCTGATGCTGGCTCGCCTATCATCGTGCCAATTCGTTCTGGGCGGCTGAGAGAAGTCGTGATCAATGTCGCCGCTCTTCGTGTCGACGACATTGATGTCGTGCACGGAGAACAAGCCGAAGTCGTGATGGCCGTGCCAACGGTGAGTGGTCACCGCTACCGCGTCGAGCAGTCGGAGTCGATGCAGCCTGGTTGGAAGGTATCCATCTGCAGTGTGCAAGACGTGGTCACGGGCCCCGATGGTGTCTTCATCGGCACTGGTGGCACGGTCACCTGCAAGGTGCCTTGCGGTGTGAACGAAGGCGACATGTTCTTCCGCATCCGCGACCTCAGCCTTGATTAAGAAGCGCCCCTTCAACCCGACCTAGTTAGCCATGAATGCGCGCTTCTTCGCCCAACGCCCCCGTCGCCAGCTCTTGGCGGCGGGGGGCCTCTTCTGGACCACCCTCGCCCTGAGTTCCGCTTCTGACATTACCCTAAAAGACCTACGCATCACCTGTGTCGCTTCAGTTCCCACGCCCACCTACACAATCAACCTGACGGCTGTGAATGGAATGGACTGCCCCATGGCCTGGATCACGTTGCACTCTAGCGCAACTTTTAGTCCTCACATTATCAACTTCAACTCTTATGTCACCCCAGGAGGCCAAGCAAGTTTTGTCACCACGCTGGCCGGACCAGCGCCAGGATCAACTCATTCCCTGGTGCTCATCTCGCATTGCCTCCGCAAAGATGAACTCTGCAATCCATGCCGACTCGACATCGAGCTTGAGCTCCCTACCTGCGATCCCACCGTGGATCCGCCAACTCCTCGTCCCGTGAGACCACGTCCGGTCCGCGCCTTTGGCCTCGAGAAAGATCGGTTCTTTTTCAGTCTGCCCAAAGTCGAGAATGAAACGAAACCGGTTCGTTTCGTGGTGGAAGCCAGTGAAGACATGAATGTCTGGAAGGTGGTGGCTTCAAGCGCCAGCGCCGATGGCGACCCTTCCATGGCCTCTGTCGATGCCGACCGCACGGTCTGGGTACCCAAAGACAGTACGAAGCATTGCCTCTTCTACCGAGTCCGAGAAGTGCCCGCAGAATGACCTTTGCCTCAACCCTGCCTGCCCTAACACCCCCCCCCAAACCACACGGCCCGCCTACACCTTGCAGTAGGCGGGCCGTTCTGCGTTCAGCCACCTTGACACCTCCAAGCAACCGCTCGTAGTTCTTCCATGTTTAAGACCTGGGGAAAAGCCATCTGCCGATCGATTGCTGTCCTGCTAGCCATCCCTACAGTCCAAGCTGAGGACGCCACTCAGAACGCCGTTTCCCTCGCGACTTTTGAAGAAGTTTGGTCGACCATTCACACCTCTTATTACGATGCTGAATTTGGTGGGCTTGATTGGGAAGCCATTGGTGATAAGTACCGCTTTAATGCTAGCAAAGCCACGAACGCTGCTGAGCTGCGCCCCATTCTCAACGCCATGCTCAAAGAGTTGGGCGAGAGTCACTTCGGTGTCATCCCAAGCTCCGAAGATTTGGAAGAACAGGCGCTCATTGACCAAGCTGAAATCGACGATGCCTCTGAGGAGCCTCCTGCTGAGGAGGAGAAGAACGACGTCGAGGACGAGAAAGATCCTTCTGGAAGCTATTCCGGTATTCATCTCCGATTGTTAGGGCCGGACGTCCTGATTAGTCGAGTGATGCCGGATTCACCAGCAGCCAAAGCAGGGCTTCGTCCAGGCCAACGAGTCCTACGCATCGGCAATCTTGATGTAGAGACGTTTCTGGCGAAATCAGCGTCCGTCGCTAGCAAGTCGTTCTCAAGAGACTACTTCGTGCTCAGTGTGTTGGGAGAACTATCCGGTGAGCCTGACAAAGGAGATTCGCTTTCCGTATCGGTAGTTGACCCACGCGGCAGCCCGGAACCCACCACCGTCAGCTATCGTCCCATTCAATACCCGGGCAAGATGTCGATGGCCATGGCGAACATGGGCAGCATGCCGATTCGCTACGAAGCAAAGCAACTGCCGTTGCCTCATGGCGATGTCCTCTATCTAGGATTCAACATGTTCTTGCCCGATGTCATGAGCCAACTGCGGACGTCGATCAAAGAGCGTTCGGACGATGTCGTCGGGATGATCGTTGACTTAAGAGGTAATCCCGGCGGCATAGGTCTCATGGCGAGTGGTCTTGCTGGTCTCCTCACAGAAGAACAATACTCGCTAGGTCAAATGACGATGCGTTCTGGTCAGATCAACTTCGTTGCCTTTCCACAGGAAGACGCCTTTCTCGGCCCGATCGCTGTGCTTGTCGATGCCATGAGCGCCTCCACTTCGGAAATCTTTGCCGCTGGTATGCAGGAAGCAGGTCGGGCCTGTGTCTTCGGTCGCCCTACGATGGGCGCTGCACTGCCATCGTTTATCCGCAAACTTCCCAATGGAGATCGCCTCCAACATGCGATAGCAGACATGCGAACGACCAAGGGACGACGAGTCGAAGGACGAGGTGTCATCCCAGATAAAAAAGTCCCTCTACAGCCCGCAAAGCTCTTTGCCGGACAAGACCCCGTTCTGGACAAAGCCATGCAATGGCTTCAACGTCAAACTAACGTAAACACGCCCTAGTCCCATCCGATCTCATGAAATCTTTCCTTCTTTCGTTCCTGTGCCTCGCCATCGTAGCCTTCGCCGAGAACCCCGTCGCTGCTGATCCGAAAGCTCATGAGGTCCTTGATAAATTCATTGAGGCCAGTGGTGGCGAAGACGCCTTCAAGAAGATCAAGACCCGGGTGGCGGAAGGCCAGATGTCTTTGCCGGCCATGGGCATGAAGATGAAGATCAAGCTTTCTCAAAAAGCGCCTGACAAAGTCCACATGGAGCAGGGCATCGAGGGACTCCTGAGTGGCAAGCAAGGTTACGATGGAGAAACTGGCTGGTCGGAAGACAGCATCCAAGGTTTTCGCAAACTCAGCGGCGCGGAACTTGCTCAACTCCAACGGGAGTCGAACATCAGACGTGAACTGAATCTGAAGGCAGATTTTCCGGGAATGAAGTTGCTCCCGGAAGTCGAGATTGATGGCAAGAAAGTCTCTGTCATCGAGGCCACCTCCAAAGATGATCGCAAAGAAACCTGGTACTTTGACCAAGAGAGCCATCTCATGGTCAAGATGGAACAGACGATGACGCTAGGACCTCAGGGTGAGTTGGCCGTCACGATCACTCTCAAAGACTACAAGGAAGTCGATGGTATCAAGCTTCCCATGACTTCAGAAGTGAAGAACCCTGCGTTCACCGGTGTCCTCACGCTCTCTTCGGTAAAGCATAACGTCGACCTCGACGACGCTCTCTTTGCGTCTCCGCAGAAGGACAAGAAGAAGGAGTAATTAGGACCGCGGAAACAGCACTTTCTGAGGGTAGCACGGCCTTCTTGGCCTTCACAGGGTTAGGATGTCCCAGCTGCATGAAGACAAACAAGGTGTGTAAATGTTAGCTAGCGTCATTCTCATTTTCCACACCGTCCTTCCCCCAGGAGAACACGTCATAGCCTTCGCCTGAGGAGCTGGGCACTCGATACTGGATCGGATTACCCCACGGATCGACAAAGCTATCTTCTGACTTCACCTGAGAGATCCAATGTAACTGCACCGGCGCCTGAGTCGGCTTTTCTAACAACGCGCGTAGCCCTTGCTCCTGCGTCATATAGTGGCCGTTGCCCAATTGAAAGAGTTGCAGGGCTGTCCGGAGCCCATTGAACTTCATCCCAGTCGTTTCGATCCTGGCAACAGTCCCAGCCCCAATCAGGTGGGTGACCTCTGCGCCAATCAACAATGCAATAACAGCTAACACCAGCACCATTTCAATCAATGTAAAGCCCCGCGAGGCACGCGCTGACACACAAGCAGCAGATAGTTTCATAGCACTCAATAAGCGTGCCAGATCGATTGCCTTATCTTAAAAACTCCATCTAATGGATCTCTGGCTCGGCGACGCTAGCAGGTTCTCCGTGAAGAAAGTCGAAGTCGCATCCGTGTTCCGCCTGGGTGACATGATCGAGATAGAGCTTGCCGTAGCCGCGGGTGTAATGTGGGGCGGGAGGCGACCAGGCGGCACGGCGGGCTTCGAGCTCTGCGTCGGTTAGGTTGACAGAGAATTGGCGCGCCGGGATGTTTAGCGTGATCTCGTCGCCGTTCTGGAGGAGCGCTAGTGGGCCGCCGATGGCGGATTCAGGAGAAACGTGGAGGACGCAGGTGCCGTAGCTAGTGCCGCTCATGCGGGCATCTGACACCCGCACCATGTCCCGTACGCCCTGTTCTAGCAGTTTCTTTGGAATGGGCAACATGCCCCACTCGGGCATGCCGGGAGCGCCCTTGGGACCGACGTTCTGGAGCACTAGAACGGAGTTCTCGGTCACGTCGAGTTCGGGGTCATCAATGCGTGCGGCAAGGTCGCCGTAGTCTTTGAAGACCACGGCAGGCCCGGTGTGTTGCCAGAATTTGGGATCGGCGGCGGCTTGTTTGATGACGGCACCATTGGGGGCAAGATTGCCTCTAAGGATAGCGGTGCCGCTTGCCGTGGAGACGGGATTGTCGATCAGACGGATCACGTCTGTGTTGTGGACCTCGGCACTGTCAATGTTCTCCCCGAGCGTCTTGCCGTTGACCGTCGGGCAGTCGAGGTGGAGCAGATCGCCTAACTGATTGAGTAAGGCGCGAAGCCCACCCGCGTAGTAGAAGTCTTCCATGAGAAAGCGGCCTGAAGGACGTACGTCGAGGATGAAGGGAATGCGTTGGGAAATCTCGTCGAAGGTTTCTAACGGAAGCTCGAGGCCGGCTCGGCCCGCCATGGCGACGAGGTGGACAATCGCGTTGGTGGACCCGCCAATGGCCATGTCGGTGATGATGGCATTCTCAAACGCTTTCATCGTGGCGATCTGGGTGGGCTTGCGATGTTGCCAGACATTCTCCACGGCTTGCCGCCCGGATTGCGCAGCCATGCGCTGGTGGTTGGAATCACTGGCGGGAATTGAAGACGCGCCCGGCAAGGTGAAACCCATGGCTTCGGCAATGGACGTCATGGTGGAGGCGGTGCCCATGGTCATGCAGGTACCGGGCGAGCGTGCGATGCCTTCTTCGATCTCCGCCCAGTCATCGTCGGTGATGTTGCCGGCGCGTTTCTCGTCCCAATACTTCCACACATCGGAACCACTACCCAACACTTCCCCGCGCCAGTTCCCGCGAAGCATGGGACCGGCCGGGACATAGACGACTGGAATGTTCATGGAAAGAGCTCCCATGAGCAGGGCTGGGGTTGTTTTGTCGCAGCCTCCTAACAAGACTGCTCCATCGATGGGATTGCAGCGCAGGGTTTCCTCGGTTTCCATGGCGAGGAAATTTCGGTAGAGCATGCTCGTTGGTTTCGTGAACATCTCGCCGACGGACATGACCGGCATTTCCACCGGAAGTCCGCCTGCTTGAAGCACCCCTTTGCGTACCTGTTCGGCTACGATCTTGAAATGGGTGTGGCAGGTATTGAGATCGGACCACGTGTTGAGAATACCGATAACGGGTTTGCCCTCCCAATCCTCGCTATCCCATCCCATTTGCTTGGCACGCGAGCGGTGGCCAAAGGAACGCAAGTCAGCAGGGCCGAACCAGCGGCGTGATCGTAAATCCTCAGGTGTTTTCATGATGGCTTCTATCAATCACGCCATGGGAAAAAGCCAAGCGCCAATCAACGTAGCGACGAGACCGACCAGACCCATCAACGACATCATCGGCGTGACGAAGCGCAATGTTTCCGATTCTTTCATGCCGCTCATACGGGTGATGATCCAGAAACCGGAGTCGTTCATCCATGGAATGGGCTTGGACCCACAGCCAATCGCTAGCGCCAAATAAACCGGATGAAACATGATTTGTGGGAGAAAGGCCGCCGCTACGGGGGCCGCTGTGATCATGGCGACGGTGGCGGATCCTTGTGCCGTACGCACAATCGTGGTGACCAGAAACACGACGGGCAGGGCAAGCCAAGACGCAGAAGAGCCTAACATCGCTGCGATGTCAGCACCGATACCCGTTTGGCGGAGGACGGCACCGAAAGCGCCGCCCGCAGCCGTGATTAAGAGGATACCCGCGCCAGATTGGAGGGCCTCATGAATCTTCCTACGCTGGCAGGTGGCGTCGGCTCGTCCGTAAAAGCCTAACATGAACAAGCCAAGAACAGCACCGGCGATCAACGCGAGGTTCTTGTCGTTCAAGAGAGGAACGAAGCTAGCCGTGTTTCCTTGTACTTTGAGAATGCTTCCAACTGCTAACCAAATGATAGGAAGGATCACTGGCAACAAGGCTAATACAAGAGGTGGTAGCTTGGCTTCTTTCTCGATCGTGCCTTCGGGTAGGTCTAGTTCGTCGGGTAAGGTGATCTCATGACGGCTATTCTGCCAAAAGGCCCACGCGTAGCCAAAGGTGACGGCAAAGGCACCAACAATGAAGCCTGCTATCATCATGGTAGGTAGTTCTACGCCCAACTCTCCCGCAACAAACAGGGGGCCAGGGGTAGGCGGCACAAGCGAATGCGCCATCGTACCACCGGCCACGATGGTGAGGATGTAGAGGAGGTAATTCTTCCCAGTTTTTCGCCGCATGGCTTTCCCAATCGGCATGAGCAAGTAGAAAACGGTGTCAAAGAATACTGGAATCGCTAACAAGAACCCTGAGAACAGAAAGGCAAGATGCGCCCGGGCCACGCCGAAGGCAGCGAGGATGGCTTGCACGATGCGCTGAGCCGCACCTGACTCTAGCAAGCACGCGCCGATGACGGACGCCATGGCGATGAGGATGCCCACCTTGCCACAGGTTTCGCCAAAGCCCTCGACCACGCGCTTGACCGGGGTCTTCTCGGCCATGGCTTCTTGCGCAAGCCGAATGTCGAACTCGGATGCCGGCCCTTTGCTTAACATTTCCGTCTCCACATACCGTTTCAGGGAATTCTCAGGGGTGAGAAAGGCGATGACCATGGCACCACCGATCAACGCGAGAAAGGCGTGCAAGCGAAGTCCGAGGATTCCTCCTAAGACCAGAGCCATGCCGATGAGTAGAAGGAGTAGTGAATGCATGCAGTGGCTGTGTTCTAACCTGATTTCTCTAGTAAACACAAGGGTCTCAACCGCTCATATCCGCAGTTTCTCTTATTCGAGAGACGTGTGGGTTCAAATGGCATTTCTCATTGCCGAGGAGGAGTCTGTGCCTCAGTCTGCCGGCACTCCCAGAACACTATGATGAAAGCGATGCGCTATTTCACTCCCGACGAGGCCAACCACATGTTGCCTCTCGTTCGTGCGATTGTTAGAGATATCCTCGAGAAGGGGAATGATCTCCGTTCTCTTGGAACTGAGGGCCGTGGAGTTTCGCCACGATTCCAGAAAGCGATGGCAGAAATTACAAGCCTCGTAGCTGAGCTTGAAAAACTTGGTTGTTCTTATAAAGACATCGGGTTTCAGACGGGATTGGTCGACTTTCCGGCACTGATCAACGGGCAAGAAATCTTTCTGTGCTGGCAGAGCGATGAGGAAGCGATCGTGCATTATCATCGTGATGACGAGGGGTTTGCCGCACGTCGGCGTATTCCACCGAACTGGTATTCAGCGCCTGCACACCTGTTCGCCCAAGGAGTGGCCTAGAAATCTTCCTTTCGCCTCGGATGGACATTGCTGAAACGAAAGCCAAGCTCAAGCAAGTGCTCGTGGACGAACTCATGCTCCCTCATGGACCGGAGGAGATTGCGGACGCCACCCCCCTCTTTGGCCCAGAAGGTCTTGGCCTGGATTCGGTCGATGCCCTTCAAGTGGTCGTGGCCTTGGAGAAACATTTCGGCCTCAAAGTCGGTGATGCCGAAGTTGCCAAGAAGGTGCTCCATAGCGTGGACTCCATCATCGAAGCCCTCGAGCAAGAGAAGCAATAGGCTTGGATTCACACAACGCCTTATTAGGCTAGATTTGTGAATCCAGACGAGCTCCGCGAGTATCTCTTAGCCAAACCTGCCGTTATTGAAGAGACGCCCTTCGGTCCAGATGTCCTTGTTTACAAAGTGAAGGGCAAGGGGTTCGCCACGCTCGGGTTCGAGATTGAGGACGGGATGGAAGTTGGTCGCACGAACCTCAAGTGCGATCCTGACCGTGCGGTGGAACTGCGAGCTGACCATGATGCCATTGTACCTGGCTATCACATGAACAAACGCCACTGGAACACGCTTGTTCTCGATGGCTCTCTAACGCCGAAGCTCGTGCGCGAACTTTGTGACCACTCTTACGCTCTCGTCGTCGCCAAACTCCCCAAGCGCGATCGTGAAGGTCTAGTCTAGACTGGGGTCGTACGAGCTTCCTGTCCGTGTTTGTATTTTGCTAGTTTCCAACTGCAGCTAAAGATTGAGAACACTCTCCCGTAGTAGTCTAGAGCGATTCTCAGAAGTAGGCTGACAATTGAACCGCGGCTGTAAGGGGCTGAGGCAAGGCACGAGGAGGGAGAAGAGCGAGCCCTTTGACCGACAAGTAACGCAGCATCAGCCCTTTACAGACCGGAACTCAAACTGGCCGCACGCAGTGCGCAGTTCCAATGCTTACTCAATGTTTCTTTTCAATGTCTGAAAACTTCTGAGAATCGCTCTAGATCTACGAGTTGCCCGTCGGTTGTCATACAATCGTTTCGAACGGTTCCCTCAAGTTCGAACCCGTTCTTCATGGCGACACTCTTGATTTCAACCAGGCTAACCTACTCGCCAGTCATATGATCACTGATCATGTAAGGGAAATCGAGTTTCTTGGCGATGCGTTCCGCAATGAACTGGCAATATTCTTTGGTATCTTGAGGTGTCAACGTGCGCTCAACCGTTGCTGAATAGAAGTTCTCAAGGCGACTGCGGTTGGATTCGATCAGGTTGAAGAGATCTTCGCGATGAATCTGCGTCGAGCAGTGCAATCGAACAATCTTCAAACGCTCTCTCGATGGCCATAGCGTTTAATCTCGAGAGGGTCGTTGTTAGGAGTCGGTGGCTTTGCAAGGAACGCTTGCTTAGAATGAGGGTCGAATCCCGCGGACTCGTAGAATCGACTCGTTCATCCGTCCCGTGAGAAGCATTACTTTATAGCATGCCCGCTTCCAAGCTTCATCCAAGGCGAGTTTTTAGATTGCCTTTCCGATTCCGCGTCGCCGGAATGCCATGTCGGTCACGACATTCTCGATTACGCCGTAAGGCCGGCATCCCCGCGTGAGGTTGGGGATTAAGCTAAGCGGACACGTCGATACGAGAGATCGATCGACGTAAGCACCGAGGTAGAGATGCTCTTTGCTGTCCTGAATATTGGCCCAGATGCGCTGTATCTTAGACGGCTCTGGACGCGGCAAGTCGGACTCGTGGAGCTGCTCGTACAGCCCTAGCAAGTTTTCGAGTTCGGATTCCTTGATCTCACCAAATTCCATTACGTGGAACGTTTGCTTTTATGATGGGATAAATGAGTCTCTCTAGAAAGCCAGAAGACGTGTTCCTGGAAAGGCTCGCCTCGAAAGAGGGCGTCCTCTGTGCGAACATGGTCCATTCGCATGCGTCGCAAGAGTCCATTGGCAGCAAGGTTGCGCGCATCAGTAATGCAAACGATCTGATCGACTGCGGTTTGCTCAAATAAGAGATCAGTCGCCAGTCGAATGGCTTCGGTTGCGAGTAGCGATGCCAATCTTGCACCAAGTTCCCGGATCGAGAAGATCAACAGTGCTCATTGCTTCTAGGAATGTCAGAGCGTTTGTG
>Ga0213863_10001426_pt1 | contig 17378 bp, 14 predicted proteins | sample PICome_8_FD_160128 | JGI IMG/M metagenome (GOLD analysis project Ga0213863, IMG submission 160128) | Coastal seawater microbial communities near Pivers Island, North Carolina, United States - PICO497 | ecosystem: Environmental > Aquatic > Marine > Coastal | place: USA: North Carolina... | reverse complement strand
TTCCGTTTTCTATTCACAACGTGGACGAACTTCTGGACGACCTAAACCTCTCCATTGGCGGATTCAAGAGATTCCGGGAATGGTTATTGCCTATCAATCCCAAAGATTATGCACCGCTTGAAGGAAGACTGATCAAACGCAGAGACAAGATGAACGCCCGATGAGCAAGGAACTTGATGACAAGTCCGTCATCTTGACTGGAGGTGCGACGCTGTTTGGCGCAGCTGTGGCCAGAAAAATTGTTGATGCTGGCGCCAAACTAGCAATCGTCGACATTAATGAGGAAGCATGCAATCGAGTCGCTCAAGATCTTGGTGAATCGACGCTCTGTTACCCGATTGACATCACTGATGACTTGGCTTTGGAAAAACTTGTCGGGGACGTCAATGATTCCTTTGGTGGGATCCATGCGGTGGTGAACCTTGCATGCTCTTATGCCGATTCAGGTGCGGAGAGCACTCGCGATGAGTGGCTCTCTACCCTGAACGTAAATGTGGTGAGCATGGCCCGACTCGGATTTTATGCGCGCCCTTATCTAGCGGCATCCGGTAGAGGCGCAATGGTGAATCTCACGAGCATCTCTGCCAACGTCGCACAGACGGGTAGGTGGACATATCCCGTGAGTAAGGCGGCGATTGTGCAACTCACTAGAAATATGGCTATGGATTACGCGGCTGATTCAATTCGAGTAAATTCAGTTTCTCCCGGCTGGACCTGGTCAGCGATCATGGATTCACTCAGCAATGGCAACAGGGCAAAAACCGATGCGGTTGCGGCTGCATTTCACTTGACCAAACGTGTTGCTGATCCACAGGAAGTCGCCGAAGTCATTGTCTTTTTGTGCAGTGACAGGGCTTCAATTGTGACGGGAGCTGACTGGGCGGCGGATGGTGGTTACTCCGCAATGGGTCCCGAACAGGCCACGCCAGCCATCCCATTGCTCATGGAATAGGCCCGATTCTGGGCTAATTCCACTCACGACTATCCATATTCCGCATGGAAATTTGGCCATTCTGCACAGGTGGTTGCTCAAGTCGTCCATTATGTGACGGTGGCTGTAACGGAGATGTTCACGGAACACAACCTGTTTCGCACCCGTGATTTGGACGAGGCGCGGGAGCAGGTTGCCAAAGTTTTCTGTCCCCACAAACTCACCACGGCTGACAGGTCGGGTGCTGTTAATACTGTGCATAACTCAGTAAAACAGGATTCGATCTCCCTGAATTACCTGGATTATGGTGCTGAAGTCCACATTCAACCGGGAGAACTTGGCTCATTTTTTCTTGTTCAGATTCCACTCTCCGGCGGTTCATATGTTCGTTGTGGTGACCAAGAAGTCTATTCGGATCAAAACACTGCTTCAATTCCTAATCCCACTGAAAAGTTGGAAATGACTTGGTTGGACGAGTCTCCCCATCTGTTGGTTCACATACCAAGATTGGTTTTGGAAAATAGGTTGAGTGAATTAATTCAACGGGATCTAACGGTGCCGTTACGTTTTGAGTTGGGAATGGACCTCACGGCACCTAAAGTTTCGGGCTGGCGTCAAATCGTTGACCTGCTGGCAAAGGGACTCAACGGAAATCAATGTGATTTCCATGTCAGTGTGCGTTCGCAATTGGAAGACATGGTCATTACAGGTCTGCTGACCTCTCACAATCACAATTACTCAGCCTGCATAAGTTCACCGGCAGAGCCACTGACTCCTAGGAGCGTGCGTGTAGTTGTGGAGCACTGCCACGATTTAACAGACAGGACCCCAACGGTTGCGGAGCTTGCTAATTTGGCGGGAGTGAGTGTTCGTTCTCTACAGGAGGCCTTCAAAACACATGTTGGGCTTTCTCCGATGGAGTATCTTCGTGATTATCGACTGCGACAAGTTAACATAGAACTAAGTTCGTCGAACTCAACATTCATTTCAGTATCTGAGGTTGCAACCTTTTGGGGTTTCACTCATCTTGGTAGGTTCTCTCAACAGTACTTCGATCGCTTTGGTGAATTACCATCAGCAACTTTTCGCAACAAGTCTTAGCACGATGCATGATCGCCCGTCACTAAACGCTTCTCAGGATTTGATACTTTTGGTGATGTCACCCTGAAGAACATGTCCATCGTCATATTTCGCGTAGTAATACTCAACGACTCAGGGAGTAGAAGTGTCTGTCAAGGAAGAGATAACGGGAGCATCTATAACAGTTCGTCGGAGACTGGAATGGGCAGACACTGATGCCGCCGGCCACAATCATTTTTCGGTTGCAGTGCGGTGGATGGAAGAAGTGGAGCATGACTTACGGCGTGCCATCAATGTGCCGGCCGAGCTCACGGGATCTATTCCTAGGGTCCATGTCGAGATTGATTATCGGGATCGGATCTGGTTTAACCAGGAAGTAGACGTCACGGTGGGAGTCATTGCCGTGGGCCGAACTTCTGTGTCATATGGCTTCGTGGTGGAGTCGATCGAGGGGGGAATCTGTATTGAGGGGCGTCACACGGCCGTGCATTCACCCGATGCTCACGGCGGCGCCGTTCCGTGGCCGACAGCCGTGAGGGATGCTTTTTTAACTAAAATCTGAAAAATGCGGGCAATTACTGTCCAAATAGGTAACACTATGACAACAGTTCATGTCGCATTATTGACGTACGACAGAATTACGGCATAGATGGGCACAAGGGCAGTTGCCTTAATCCACGAATGAATGAGGGAGAACAAATGAAGAACCGAAAAACCGCGGGGATTCTCGCGGTAGCGGCGAGCCTGAGCCTGGTGCTCGCGGGCTGCGCCTCAACATCAGACACGGCGGATGAAGCGACTACCGAAGCGGTAGCGGAAGAAACCGTAGCGGAAGAAACCGCGGCTGAGGAAGTTGCCGCGGAATGCACCGAGCCGATCATTGTTGGTTCGGCCATGGCCCAAACAGGGTTTATGTCTCCTTTTGATGTCCCTGCTTTGGATACCGCGCGTATCGCAATTGACAAAACCAACGCAGCAGGCGGCGTTCTTGGGTGCCAACTTGAACTCATTGCTGTAGACAGTGAGACAAACCCTGACAAAGCGGCGCAAATTGCTACCGATCTGATTTCACAAGGTGCGCAACTGCTACTTGTCACCTGTGACTACGACGTTAATGCTAAGGCTTCCCAGGTTGCTCAGGACGCAGGAGTACTCGTCATTGCACCTTGTGTTGGTGACACGATCATGGGACCTGATGCAGGATTGACCCTGGGCTTCTCACTTGGTTCAGCAGTTCCTGGTGAGGCAGCCATCATGGCTGAATGGGCGTATTCAGAGTTTGGTCCGAAGGCCGCACTTTTCAAGGACATGTCCATTAAGTACACACAGAATCAGTGCAAGGTCTTCGAAGAGCGTTGGACACAACTTGGTGGCGAAATCGTTTCGGCACCTGAGTTCAGCCAAACACCTGAAGGCTCACTTGCTGCACCAGTCACCGCACAGGTCAAAGAAATCAAGGACTCTAATCCAGACGTAGTTGCCTTGTGCTCCTACCCAGGTGGTGGCGCTGAAGCTGCAGCTGCACTTCGTGCAGGTGGAGTTGAAACACCGATCGTGTCCGGATTCGGCATGGATGGTGCATTCTGGCTCGGAGCAGTCCCAGATCTTTCGGACTTCTACTTCGTAACCTACGCATCCGTGTTCGGTGACGATCCCAACCCCAAGGTTGGCGAGCTCTTGGCCGCGTACAAGGATCTGACCGGCAGCGATGCAGCAACAAGTGGCTTGGTCACAGGTGCCTCAACAATCGAGGCATTCGCACTTGCGGCTGAACAAGCTGGAAGCACCAATGGTGCAGACCTTGCTGCAGCGCTCGAGACATTCAGTGGCGTTGATCTGACCGCTGGACCAACGAGCTTCTCACCTGAATTGCACGTCAACGTGACTCGCCCAATGGCAGTCATGCAGATTCAGGATGGACAGCATTCATTCATTGAGTACCGCGCTGCAGAGCAGCCAATACTCAACTAGTTGAACACAGCAGGCTGCGGGGATGACATTCTTCCCCGCAGCCTGCTTATTCACCAACTAGTGTTCATTGTGTGCTGAGCGCACACGTCAACACTTCTCCAGGGAGCTTTCCGTGACACAAGTGCTAGAGGCTGCGTCGATTGTGAAGTCATTTGGCGCGATCCATGTCCTCGAGGACGTCACTGTTTCCGTCAATAAGGGAGAAGTCGTTGGGCTGCTGGGACCTAACGGTGCAGGTAAAACTACATTGGTAAACATAATCGCGGGATATGAGACCCAAGATTCTGGAACTGTAACGTTAGATGGACGCAATTTAGACGGAATGACACCTGAGGCCCGAACGCATGCGGGTCTTGCCCGCACTTTTCAATCTGGACGATTATTCCCAGATTTAACGGTCACCGAAAATATTGTTTTGGGAGCAATTGGATCTGGATGCTCCACCAAGAAAGCCAATGGGCGTGCCGCCGCAGCCATGGAGATGTTGGGTCTGACGGGTGTACAGAGGGAATCGGCGGCTGGACTTTCACACGGCCTCTCCAGACTCGTTGGTTTGGCTCGTGCTGTCACCTCTGAACCTGATTATTTGATCATGGATGAACCCGCCGCCGGCCTCAATGATCATGAGACACCAGCGTTATTGGCAGCGCTGGACAATATTCGCCGTGAATCTGGGTGCGGCATGCTCCTCATTGAGCACAATGTCGGGCTCGTGGCTGCGGCTTGTTCTCGAGTTTTCGTCTTGGCATCGGGTGAACTACTTTTTGAGGGTAATCCTCAAGACGCCCTCGTCGATGAAGGTGTCCTATCCGCCTATTTGGGTGATGCCACCATGGGTCTTCATGGAGGGCGAGCATGACTCTGCTCAGCGTTCGGGATCTCCAGGCTGGCTATGGCAAAGTTCAGGTCTTGTTCAACGGTCATATTGATGTGGAACCGGGTGAACTTGTGGGGATCGTTGGACCCAATGGTGCAGGAAAGTCAACCTTTTTGGGCACGCTAGCCGGCTCAGTTCGAGCCAGCAGTGGGTCCATTGAATTTGATGGCGCATCAATTAAGGGAAGAAACCCAGAAGACATTGTGCGACTTGGGTTAGCCATGGTGCCTGAAGGCCGAGCGATTTTTACCGACTTGACCGTAAATGAAAATTTACGCCTTGGACTAACTGGTAGACGCGAGAAGTCTGGCGCACAACAAGCAGTCGATGAAGTCATGGACCTTTTCCCAGTACTCACCACGCACAAGAATCATCAGGCGGGACTTTTGAGCGGAGGTCAGCAGCAGCAGTTGGCCATCGCCCGAGCACTAGTCTCGGAACCCAAACTCTTGTTATTAGATGAACCAAGTTTGGGACTTTCGCCCACTGTGATTCAGGATGTCTTCGGAGTGCTCGCGCGGATCCAAGAACGCGGCACCGCAATTATCGTTGTTGAACAGCGAGCGCATCTAGTCATGAGTATTGCCGTACGCACGTTAGTTATGCGGGAAGGGCACATACGAGCGACATTGTCGCAGTCAGACGCGCAGGACGAAGCCAAGCTTGCCGCGGCGTACTTCGGGACCGGAGAGGATCGCGAATGATTCAAACAATTCTTGATGCATTGAGTTATGGTGGACTCTACGGTCTTGCAGCTCTGGGCATAGGTCTCGTTTTTGGTGTGATGCGACTCGTAAACTTCGCACACGGTGAACTCATAGCAATCGGTGCGTACCTCTTCATTGTCACAATTGATCTGGGTCTGCCATTGAGTATTTTGATTGCAGTTACCGGTACGGCGATCTTGGCGTTGTTGATGGAATTTAGTGTCTTTAAACGATTGCGCCTTGCAGGCCCAGCAGTGCTTTTGATTGCGTCATTTGGTGTCAGTGTTTTCCTGCAACGGTTTTATGAGATCATTTTCGGTGCATTGCCTCTGTCCGGGCAAATTGCACCATGGATGACAGGTGTAATGGAATTCGGAGACACCACAATTACCCGCGGCAGCATTGTCACCATCATTCTTGCCCTCATCCTCCTTGGCGGAATGTGGTTCTTCATTGAGAAGACCACATTGGGTTTACAAATTCGAGCCGCATCAAGTGATTTTCAAACGGCACGCCTATTGGGTGTTCGCTCCAATCGTGTCATCGGAGCAGCCTTTGTTTTCAGTGGTGTATTGGCCGCGGCAGTGGCCTTCGTATTGGTGACACAACGTGGCTCTGTGGATCCATTATTCGGCGTAAACATCACGATTCTTGCGCTCGTGGGAACAGTCATTGGCGGGCTGGGAAGCTTACAAGGAGCAGCCTTGGGTGGATTCGCGGTCGGCGCAACGATTAGCCTGCTGAACTCGTTCCTGGGCAATTACCGTGTCTATACATACACGTGGCTGTTCATTCTTGTGATCATCGTCTTGTTGGTGCGCCCTGGCGGACTGATATCAAATAAGGCCGTCAAGGAGCGTGTGTAGTGTCTGATGACCTCTTGCGCTCAAGTCAATTGCCGGGTGTAACTCGCTTTCAATGGCAGCAATTACTTGGTCCCATAGTTGTAATCGTAGTTTTGTCCTACGTGATCAGCAGCATCTCAATTACATTCACATTCCTCACCGAAGGGACCTTGGCTCTCCTTGTCATGGTTTTAGGCTTACAAGTTTTCATCGGCAACAGTGGTGTCCTTTCCTTTGGCCAGGCAGCGTTTGCCATGGTTGGTGGTTTTGCCACAGGTTTATTGACTGTGCCGGTCAAGATCAAAGAAAACGTTCTTGATGAACTTTGGGAGCCGCTCAAGGCAATAAATATGGGAATCTGGCCAAGCCTGGTTATTGCCGTGGCTATCGGTGCATTTTTTGCCTTCCTCACGGGGCTTTTCCTCATGCGATTGAGTGGTTTGGCCGCTGGAATCGCGACATTCGCACTTCTCATGGTTGCCGACAACGTGTTTTTCAATTGGCGCCTTATCGGTCCAGGTCCTCAAGTTATGCCACAGGTTCCCAAATTTGGATTTGTCGATGAATCAATCATCTTGGCCGTGGTGGTCATGGTGGTCGTTTATCTCATTGGAATTTCTCGGCGAGGGCGCCTCTTGCGCGCAACACGCGAAGACCCATTGGCCGCGCGAGCGCTAGGCGCGAGTGTGTGGCGCTTACGCGTGCTGTTCTTTACAGTGTCTGGCGGAATCGCAGCACTGAGCGGCGCCATGTATGCCCACCATTCCGGTGCTGTGAGCGCGCGTGACTTCTATCTTGGATTCACGTTTACCACGTTGGCAATGTTGGTGATCGGTGGTGCTACCAGCATGTGGGGCGCGGTGGTCGGAACAATTGCGGTAACAGCCATCGGACAAGTCTTGTTGGAGTTTGAAAGTGGTGTAACAGTTGGCGGTATTGACATCACATTGCCCAACGGGGCCCGCGGAGTTGTCATAGCGGCGGCTTTGGTGGCCATTCTCATTTGGCGACCCAAAGGAATAACTGGAGGCAGAGAATTTGCGCTTCGCCTCCCATTCCTCAACCGGCCATAAACCTTCCACCATTGACATCGAGTACAACTCCGGTGATGTAAGACGAAGCATCGCTTGCCAGGAATAGGACAGGTTCAACACATTCGTTGATATCTGGCATGCGGTGCAAAGGAATCGAATCTAGAACTTCATTCCGATCCTTGTCGCTCATCGCATCAAACATGCCTTGTAATCTGCCGGTGAGAAATAGTCCCGGTGCAATGGCATTCACGCGAATGTTGTCAGGCCCAACTTCACGCGCTAATCGTCGGGTTAAACCAAGAATGCCAGCTTTTGCCGCTGCATAGGGAATACCTGTGACGGGACTCGTACTTCGGCCTCCAATGGAACTAAATGTGACGATTGATCCACCACCTTGAGTTCGCATGTATGGAACGACGGCAGCACTGCAGTGGTAGGTACCTTTGATGTTGACGTCAATAACGAGATCTAGGTCTTCGGGGGAAATGTCTTCCAAGTCGCGGGGTGTTCCCAAGCTGCCTCCGGCAGCGGCGATAAGGGAATCTATTCGGCCAAAGCGCTCGGCCACTCGAGCCATCGCCGCCTGTACCTGGTTTGAATCTCGAACATCGACACATTCGCCACCTGCTGAAAAACCCAGTTTTTCAAGACTTTGAGTCCCGGCTGTGACGGCTTCGGGATTCGCATCAAAGAGCGCAACGCGCCCACCCCCGTTGCAAAAGGCCTCCGCTATTGCCAGGCCAAGACCACCTGCCCCGCCCGTGATAACCGCAACCTGGCCAGTAAATCGTTGCGGTGCGGTCTCAGGGCTGGGCTTGTCTGACATAGGGGCATCCTTGCCTAAATTGAGTTGGATTTCGGGAAAAAGGTTGCTCAATGATGGATATACCGTACTATTGGCGATAGTCAAAAAGACGCAAGAGGTGCGGGTGTCGGGAAATCCAGAAGGGAAGTTCATCCGGTGAAAATCGCAGTGGTTGGCGCGGGCCCAGGAGGTTTGTACTTCTCTTCACTCATCAAGCAGATTGATCCTAATGCTGAAATCACGGTGTGGGAACGAAATGCCCCCGATGACACTTTTGGTTTTGGTGTTGTTTTTTCGGACCAAACATTGAGTGGGATCAAGGCATCAGACCAGTCTGTCTTTGAGGACATGGGCCGCTCATTTGCTTACTGGGATGACGTAGACGTAGACATTGATGGTTCCAAATTCACCATCGGGGGCAATGGATTCGCGGCAATGAGCCGCAAGGAACTGCTCCATGTGCTGCAACGGCGAGCCAAAGCTCATGGTGTTCCCATTCACTTTAATTCGGAAGCACCTCCTGTTGAAGAACTCATGGCGAACTACGACCTCGTGTTGGCAAGTGATGGCATCAACAGCGGGATCCGATCTACATACGAATCTGACTTTGGAACAACGATCGATCCACGACAATGCAAGTTCATGTGGCTTGGCACCGATCTTGTTTTTGAAGCATTCGAATTCTTCATTCGTAACACCCCATATGGGGTCATGCAGATTCACGCCTACCCCATGGATGACAAGGGCAGCACATTCATCATTGAAATGCACGAGGACGTGTGGCGCAATGCTGGGTTCGATCAATTTGAGTCAGAGGAATTGCCGCCTGGTGTGAGTGACATGAAGAGCGTGGAGAAAGTAGCTGAACTTTTTGCAGATGTGCTCGATGGTCACGAATTGATCGTAAACAACAGCAAGTGGGTAACCTTCCGAACGATACGAAATCGCACATTGGTAAAAGACAACCTTGTGCTCCTTGGAGATTCAGCACACACGGCACACTTCAGCATTGGTTCGGGCACAAAACTTGCCATGGAAGACGCTTTAAGTTTAGCCGCATGTTTGCAAGAGCAACCGACCATTGAGAGTGCACTGAAGGCATATGACGAAGAGCGTCTTCCTGTTGTGAAGAGCACTCAGCGCTCCGCCCAAGCAAGCATGGAATGGTTTGAGGAAATCAATCAGTACGCTGATCAAGAGCCTGTTCAGTTTGCATTCAATCTGATGACACGCAGCCGAAGAATCACCTATGACAATCTCCTCGAACGCGATCCAGCATTTGTTCGAGAAGTTGATTCATGGCTCTTGCGGGACCAAATAGCGAGTGGTCGTGTTCCAGCTGGAACTACACCACGCCCCCCAATGTTCCTGCCGTTCAAATTGCGCGACTTGGAGTTGCCCAACCGTGTTGTTGTCTCACCCATGGATATGTACTGTTCCATCGACGGCATACCGGGTGATTTCCACATGGTGCATTTAGGCTCGCGTGCCTTGGGTGGGGCAGGCCTAGTCATGACGGAGATGGTGTGCACTTCACCGCAGGGCAGGATCACACCCGGATGCGGTGGAATTTGGAATGACGAACAAGTCACTGCATGGAAGAAAATTGTTGATTTTGTACACACGACTGAGTCCAAAATTGGTTTGCAATTGGGACACTCGGGCCGCAAGGGTTCCACAAAACTCATGTGGGAGGGGATCGATCAACCACTTCCCGATGGCAATTGGGAGATAATCGCCCCCTCACCTATTCCGTATTTGGACAACAGCCAAGTGCCGCGGGAAATGACACGAGCCGATATGGACGCGGTCCTTGAAGAATTTGTCACTGGCGCCCGCAATGCTGATGCAGCAGGATTCGATCTGTTGGAATACCACTGCGCCCACGGTTACCTTATGTCGAGTTTCTTGACTCCCGTGAGTAATCAACGTAGCGACGAATATGGCGGAAGCCTTGAAAATCGAATGCGTTTCCCACTCGAAGTATTTGATGCTATTCGCGCCGTGTGGCCCGCGGGCAAGCCAATTAGTGTGCGTATCTCCGCCTCTGACTGGGTCCCCGATGGTCTATCCGTTGAGGAATCGGTGGAGATGGCCCGAGTATTTGCTGAGCACGGGGTAGATATTGTCGATGTTTCAACGGGCCAAACAACACCAAAGGCCAAGCCAGCTTACGGCCGTTCGTATCAAACTCCATTTGCGGATCGAATCCGAAACCTTACCGGAGTTGCCACCATGGCTGTTGGTTCAATCAGTAGTTGGGACGATGTAAACACGATTATTGCTGCGGGCAGGGCAGATCTCTGTGCCCTTGGCAGGCCACATCTTTATGACCCAGCCTGGACCCTGCATGCAGCAACGGAGCAGGAATACCGAGTTCCATGGCCGAATCAATACGCGGCTGGAAGCCGTAAGCCCCCTGCAGGACGCAATGAAGATCCAAAACCGCGTCTTGAATTGCGAGCGCCAGAGAAACTGACAGATAGGCCAAAACGCTGGCGGCCAGGGCAGTAAAACCGACACAATGTACTCACACTGAAAACTGGAAGGATCAACGTTATGACAGATCTCAATTCATTAGCAGCCTCGATTGTTGATGGCTCCGTTCAAGTAATTGACTTGACTTCACCGCTTCACTCTGGGACACCAGTATTGGCTCTCCCACCGGAATTTGGTCAGACCGCTGTTTTCGAGCTTGAAGAGATCAGTCGATATGACGATCGTGGTCCCGCGTGGTACTGGAATAACGTTCACACGGGTGAGCACACAGGAACACATGTTGACGCTCCGATTCACTGGGTGACGGGCCAAGACAAGGACGATGTCAGCCAGATTCCAGCGCAACGTCTAGTCGGCCCCGCCATAATCATTGACAAAACAGCTGAGGTTGCGGCGAACCCTGACTACTGCCTTACCTTGGAAGATGTGAAAGCTTGGGAAGCAGAGAATGGTCCCATCCCTCCACATTCATGGTTCCTGTTCCGCACCGGCTGGTCCAAGTACGGTGACGATCCAGTGGCATTTGCAAATGCCGACGAAAATGGTCCGCACACACCAGGTGTAACACCAGAAGCCGCCAAGTACCTCTCTGAAAGCGAGATTCTTGGATGGGGTGTGGAAACTGTTGGAACAGATGCGGGTGGTGCCATGGTATTTGACCCACCATTTCCTTGCCACAACATGTTTATGGGTGCAAATAAGTGTGGCGTGACGCAATTACGCAACCTTGACAAGCTTCCCATCACGGGCGCAGTAGTGGTTGTAGCGCCGCTTCCCATTGTTAAGGGCTCAGGCAGCCCATGTCGAGTTTTAGCTTTGGTTCAAAAATAGGCAGACGCTGAGAAGTAGCTAAATTGGGTCCCAGTCGCTTTCTGACTGGGGCCCAATTATTTTGCAAGAGCACGTGAGAGACTCAGGTCCCTATGAGCATCACCGGTAAAGCCCCGATATCACTGAGGGGCTATCTCGTATTGGGTGCGCTCACCATGATTACTCCTTTGGCTACAAATCTATTTGTCCCAGCTTTGCCCGCCATTGCATTGGCATTTGACTCGTCAACCTCCGCGACCCAATTAACTGTTTCTGCGGCTCTCATTGGAATAGCGATAGGGCAATTGGTTATTGGTTCTCTGAGTGATCATGTGGGTCGACGAATGCCGGCACTCATTGGCACCGGACTATTCGTGGCCCTAAGTGTTCTTTGTGCCTTCGCACCATCATTACCGGCCTTGGTGGTCTTGCGATTCCTACAGGGATTTGCAGGTGCCTCTGGAGTGGTGCTTGCGAGAGCCTCAATACGTGACCGGACAACAGGTCCTTTTACAGCTCAGGCACTTTCTCGCCTACTAGTTGTGGCTGTGCTCGCGCCCATCATCGGCCCATTTATTGGCGCATTGGCACTGCAAGTTATTGATTGGCACGGGGTGTTTGCAGTCTTGGCGGTGGCTGGAGCTGCGGCATTCCTCATGACTTTCTTTTGGTTTCCAGAGACCTGGCACCGTCACCTGGTGAGCAAAGATGACAAGGCACTCGAGGAAGTGGCGCGTCATGAACTCATGCGCGACCCACACTTTTGGTCGATGGTCCTTGTGACCGGTCTCTTGGGATTAATCATGTTCAGTTGGCTGTCCACTGGATCATTTTTCCTAGCGGATCAATATGGCGTTGAAGCAACTGAGTACTCAATTTTTCTCGGCTTGTCAGCAGTGGCGTTCCTCATCAGTGCGTGGATCAATTCACGCGCCGTACTCGTAATCGGTGCGTTCAAAGCACTCGTGCGTGGTCTCATCATTATTGGAAGTGCCGCGGCCGTTTTAGTAATCGGTTCAATCGCCCATTGGCCACTGCCTGTCGTAGTGGCGTCCGCCATTATCTCGGTGGGTGCCTTCGGGGGAATGATTGCAAATGCCCAGGCCATTGCCATGGAGCATCATGGCAAGGCCGCGGGTACTGCATCGGCATTTCTGGGCAGTTCACAATTTCTATTGGGTGCATTGATACCCCCGGTTGCCACAGCGATATTTGGCGATACTTGGTCAATGGGCACGACAATGTTTGTGGCTGCAGTCATTGCCTTGATCGTCACACTTCTTGCGCGAAAGGGATCTGAATTACGAAATAATGAGCTAGAGAGTTTGGCCTAGGGCCACTTTGAGTGCTGTTCCTGTTTCATCTGACAAGGCGGCGCCTCGCAATACTTTGATCTTGTTGGCTGGATCGGGAGACTTCTCAGCCGTTGGAATGTAATCAATGATTTCAGTGAAATTGCGCAGCCCATTGGCATGGGTGTCACCATAGCCCTTGATAAGTTGCTGACACAGGCACACTTGATAAGCCAGCTCACCATTGCCGGGAGCCAAAGAAACGAGCGTGGAAATCCAGTTATCAATTCGATTTTGTTCTATTCCGAATCGAAGTGATCGTCGGCGAAGCGGTCGAAGCTTGGCAAGTAGGTAGAGGACAGTGAACCCCCAGACCGATGATGTTTGAATCTTGATGCCCTTATTGGTGATTTTGAAAACAATCCACTGGAAAGGCTTTGAATTCAAGAGCCAACGGCCAATTGGCGTAGGGAGGGTGTCAGTGATCTCTTCGATCTGTGGGTGAAGAAATTCGCGCACTTGAACCATTTCCGAGTCTGATGCCCGTGATTCCTCTTTGACTCGATCAAAGCGCACTTTGCGGGTCTTATGAAAAGCGACACGAATGGTGTCTTCATAGGTCATCCATAAAGCTGTGTAGCGGGCTGCCTCGATTGTTAGCTTGTTATCAGGAGTGGAATCGACCTGGACAATACGCGCGACGCGATCAAGGTATTGCTCGGCATATTTGACATCTTGATATTCGGCGCATCGCTTGATGCCTTCAACCAGCATGTAGCGAGCTTGCTCGGGAAACTCGGAATGAATACGTTCGGCACACTGGGTGAGTTTTGGCCCTACCAGCGCACTGGGGTTGTTGATCGCCATGGAGAGGACTTCAGCTGCAGGACCTGAGTCTTCAACCTCTGGTGGGCGAGAACCGATTGTAAGATCAACAACAGGTCTTTCTGAGGCGAGAGCCGCATTGAAACCTGCATCGAAGGCAGCAAGACTGGCTTCAATTCCCTTGCCGCCGCCGCGAATAATGTCTTCACATTGTTCGCGAGAAAACGGGATAACTTGAGCAGCCGCGATGGCACCGAAAAGGGACGCGCTAATCACGCTGCGGTTATCAATGGCAAGTTTGTTGAAGTCGGCACGAATGAACCTTTTCGATGAATTTTTGCCGGCGTCAATGAGCCCCTGTGAATCAATACGTCCATCGCCCATGGCTGTGCGCTCAGGCATTGAGTAGACCCGGTTAGTGGAGGCAATAAGCGTCGTGCGATCTGGAGTGCAGAACCCACGTTGAATTGCGCGCCCGGATTCCATTAATTCAGAAGCAACGACGATATCAACTTCACCCGGTGTGGGCATGGTGCTCAAAATTGGTTCTCTTTGTTCGGGGCTTTCACTGGTCTTTGGCAGCATTTCGACGTAGTAGACGGTGGCTCCCGTTCGTTGCGCAACACCTGCGACCGATGTATTTTGAGCGAAGTAACCGTTAGCCTCGGCAACAGCAACCACCCAATCTGCGAGGACTCCACCACCCTCACCACCCATTGCAAGGATCGCCATGGTCAATGGGCGCGCACTCGATGCACGAGTGATCGAGGAGGCGCTAACAGGTGAGTTCGTGATGGTCATGCAGCATCAATTCCAATGAGTTGCTTTTCAATGCCCTTTTGCAGCCAACCGATGTACCTTTGTCGAATTCCTAGTTTGGCTTTGTCCCACCAGCTAGGGTTATAAATAACCTCAGTGCGGTAGAACGAGGGGCAGAGAGCCGCGGCATGTGCGTTTTCACCGCAGAGACCGCAGCCAACGCAACTGTCTAACACAGTCGCGATTGGGTCATTGCGCATTGGATCTGGGTTGGGGCCGATCGTTAGAGATGGGCACCCAGAAATTCGTATGCAGGAGTGATCACCTGTACAGGTTTCAGGATCAACACCGTAGCGCTCGCGGACCACTCGCTTGCCTTCTTTGATTTTCTTGGCGCGTGCGGGCTTTTCCCGTCTCTCTCTATTAAGGGTGCATTCACTCTGAGCAACAATGACCTTGGGTCCTTTTTCTTTTGTGGTGAGTGCTTCCTTGAAAAGATCACGCATTTCGGCCACTTTGAACGTATTCGTCATGGTTCGTGACCACTTGACACCAATGCCACGGACCGCGCGCTCGATTGGGTGGTTGGTGGAGCGATTGAGTGCTTCGGCGCGTGATGAAAGTACGTCTTGCCCACCGGTTGCAGCGCTATAAGCGTTGTCGACTACAACCAAAAGTTGATCATTTTCATTAAACACAGCGTTGCCAACTCCACTTGTTAGGCCGTTGTGCCAAAAGCCTCCATCGCCCATAAAGGCGATCGTTCGTTTGTCTGAGTCCTTTGCGTTGAAAGCGGACCCACTTGCAGATCCAAGGCCGTAGCCCATTGTTGTTGCACCGATATTGAACGGGGCGTTGATGGAAAATAGGTGGCACCCAATGTCTGCGCTGACGATGTGTGATCCGACTTCCCGTTCAGCAAGTTTCAAGGCCGCAAAAATTGGGCGCTCTGGGCAACCGGTGCAAAAACCGGGTGGTCTTCCTTGGACTAACTCAGGAGCAACTCGCGGTGCGAATGGACTACGTGGATCATCGTTATCAAAAACAATCGCAGGCAAGTTTTCAGAGTTGATCTTGCTGGGAAGGTACTTTTGTATAAATGCCGTTACCCCCTTGGTTACGGCTGCAGGTGTGTATTCGCCAGCAACGGGAAGTAGGTCTTTGCCATGTAGTGCTGTTGTGTCACCCGCACGACGTAGCACCGTGTTGATATTTTGTTCGATGTAATCAGGCTGACCCTCTTCAACCAAGAGAATTGCGTCTTTGCCTTCACAGAAGCGAAGTACCTCTTGATCAATGATCGGGTAGGTCACATTGAGAACGTAGAGCGGTATTTGACTATTCCCGTAGGGGTCAGATAGACCCAGCAATTCAAGTGAACGGTTAACAGTGTTGAAGAGACCACCCTGCAAAATAATGCCAATGTTTTGATTCTTTTCGGCAACGAATTCATTGAGTTCATTTTCTTGGATAAATTTGACAGCTGCAGGCCAGCGATCCTTCACCTTTTCTTGCTCGTGCGTGAAGCTTGATGGCGGCAGCACAACGCGACTGACATCGCGCTGTGGATTCTCGATAGCTTCTTTCAAAGTAAACTGGGGTCGTTTGTTATCGCGTGTAATAAATGATCCGTGTAGGTGACAAGAGCGCAAGCGCAATTCCAACATGACCGGGGTGCTACTGGCTTCGGAGAGTTCGAAACCTTTCTCAACAAAATCTACAATTGCGGTGAGGTTGGGCCTCGGATCAAGGAGCCACATTTGGGATTTCATGGCAAACGCGTGCGAGCGTTCCTGCATGATGCTCGAGCCCTCACCGTAATCTTCGCCGATAATAATGAGAGCGCCTCCCAGCACACCACCGGAAGCTAAGTTTGCAAGTGCATCGGAAGCAACGTTCGTGCCAACCGTTGACTTGAACGTAACTGCCCCACGGAGCGGATAGTGCACAGATGCAGCGAGCATCGCTGCCGCAGTTGCCTCAGATGCACTGTTTTCGAAGTAGACGTCGAGTTCCTCAAGAATTTCGTGAGCATCACCGAGGACATCCATAAGGTGGGAAATAGGAGCACCTTGGTAGCCACCGACATAGGCGACTCCGGACTGCAAAAGACCCTTTGTGACCGCGAGGATTCCCTCCCCCCGGAACTCAGCACCAGCGCCAAGGCGCAACTCCTGGACTTCGTTGGCAAATGATCGTTCCGCCATGACGATGATCCCTTCATTAACTAGCCGCGGTGCATGTGCACCGACGTGACCCCATGCATAAGCATGGGGGAGATAGCTGGTCAGCACAACAGCAGATTTGTCACATACTTCCGAGCAAGATCACACTATTTTGACGACCGTCACAAGACCAGCATGTACTAGTGGCGGCGTTCGCGCAACCGTTTTGCCACGAGATATCCGGACCCTCCGCCCAGACCTGGCCCGGGGTGCGTCGAAGCGCCGATGTGCCACAGCCCTTTGATTCCCGTGTTATGCCCGCTGGCCAACCGCAGAGGTCTCCACAGGGCGTATTGGTCCACGCGGCAGTCTCCGGCATACGGGTCGCCGCCAACGAGGTTGACGTTCATGGCGGCCAAATCGGCCGGGCCTAAGACCCTCTTGCCCGTGAGGCTGGTGGAGATATTTGCAATATGTGGCGTGAGTTGATCAATGACCCGGTCCGCGTAGCGGTCCCGAACCTCGGGGGTCCATGCCCCGAGGTGATCGATTTCTCCGGCAAGATCACCTCGAATCTCTCGTGGAACTTCTTGCAGTTGGATCCAGAGCAGGCCGGCTCCCTCGGGAACCCGTGAAGGATCGATTGTGGAGGGCTGACCAACAACAATTGTGGGTCGGCGTGGAAGGAAACCTCTATTGGCAGCGTTTACTGACTCAGAGAGGGAGTCCATGGAGTCGAGAACGTGTACCAAAGCGACCTTGTCCATGCCGGGGGCGG
>Ga0213863_10001425_pt1 | contig 17378 bp, 10 predicted proteins | sample PICome_8_FD_160128 | JGI IMG/M metagenome (GOLD analysis project Ga0213863, IMG submission 160128) | Coastal seawater microbial communities near Pivers Island, North Carolina, United States - PICO497 | ecosystem: Environmental > Aquatic > Marine > Coastal | place: USA: North Carolina... | reverse complement strand
TCCGTAATCGCGAACGATTACTCGAGAATTTGAAGCCGAATAGTTTGGTTGTTATTCATGCCAATGATATTTTCCCAACCAATGCCGATGGGACGATGGCTTTCCGCCAGAACAACGATTTGTTCTATTTGACCGGTGTTGATCAAGAAGAGACAGTTTTGATTTTAAGTCCGGATGCGGTCCTTCAGGAGGACCGGGCGATTCTTTTCGTTAGAGAGACTTCTGAGCAAATTGCAATCTGGGAAGGAGAAAAGCTGACCAAGGAGCAGGCAACTGAGGCTTCTGGGATGAAGAATATCCAGTGGGTCGATGCGTTTGAGCCAGCTTTTCGTCGCCTTGCGTTACAAGCCGAGAATATTTACCTACATACCAACGAATATGTAGCGGCCTCGGAAATTGTAGAGACTCGTAATCGTCGTTTCATTCACAGATGTCAGGAGCTTTATCCATTACACAATTATGAGCGGGTTGCGGTGCCTTTGCAGAAGCTTCGCATGGTCAAAGATCCAGAAGAGATCAAATTTCTTCAGAGGGCAATCGATATCACTGAGGCGGGATTTCGTCGGGTTCTTAAGTTTCTTAAGCCCGGGGTTGGAGAGTGGGAACTGGAAGCCGAGTATCTTCATGAATTTGTTCGAAATAAGTCGCGAGGATTTTCCTATTCTCCGATCATTGGGTCTGGGAAAAATGCCTGCGCTCTTCACTATTTAGACAACGATGATATTTGTGAGGATGGTGAAATGGTGCTCATGGATGTGGGCGCTGAGTATGGTAATTGGAATGCCGATATGACGCGGACGGTTCCCGTGAATGGTAAATTTTCATCGCGACAGAAAGATGTTTATGAGGCTGTTCTTCGCGTGATGTGGGGTGCGAATGATATCCTCCGACCTGGCCTCACTCCAAGTGCGTATCAGAAACAGGTTCTTGAAATCATGGAAAAAGAGTTGGTTGGCCTAGGGTTGATTGATGCTGAAGAGGCCAAAAGGCAGGATGATTCCAAAAGATTAGTGAAAAAATATTTCATGCATGGGACTTCCCATCATCTAGGTTTGGATGTTCATGATGTATACCCTGCAAATGCTCCATACGCAGTCGGGCAGGTTCTTACGATCGAACCTGGGATTTATATTTCTGAAGAGAATTTGGGTGTCCGAATCGAGAATGATGTCATCATTGGTGAGGCCAAAAATATTGATATGTTTGCCAATTTTCCAACGACGGTAGAGGAGATAGAAGCGGCAATGGCTGAGTAAGAATCGAGGGGGCTAATCCGATTGTTTAGACCCTATTTTGGCCCGTATTACTTCTACTCCTTGTTCAATTCACCCTCAGACTAGGTTAACAGATTTTTGAGATCATTCTCAAGTCGGTCAACGGCATCTTGGTCAGTCAATTTTTGACCATCTGGAGTGCTGACATAAATCGAATCGAGAGCTGCGCCCTTCTCGGTGCAGATGCGTGAGTGGACTGTGACGAGATTATGGTCGTTGACAGTTCTGAGAACATCGTGGAGGAGTGCAATGCGATCGAGGGCTTGGAGTTCGATCACAGTATAGTGAGGATCGAGATTGTTACTGGTCCAAACTCGAACGGGGAACTCGAAAATCTGCTTTGTCTCGGGTTTAAGGAAATTCTCCTTCTTTTTGAGGTATTTGGCTGGCTCGTAAGCTTTCTGTTGGTTGATTTGGTAGAGTGTTGCTACCACCGACTTCTTAGTGTTGCTGTTGGCTATAGCCTTGAAATCGTCATTACAAACACGGAAGAGGTCTAGGGCGACACCGTCTGGACGTGTGTAAACATCTGCCGAAAGAATATTGATTTGGTGGGTTGCCAGGGCACAACAGGTTTTTTCTAAAAAACGATAGGAATTATGGCTGACAATGATGAGTTCGCTGTAGCCAAATTTAGGCCGATCAATCCATTGGACTGCGCACTCAAAAGGAGTTTTAGGCCGTCGAGCTCGTCTATCGATATATTGCCAAAGTGCGACGATATGTTTAGAGATGCTCTTTTTGCTTCGATACCGAAAGTAGCGCTTTGGCATAAGCTTTGAGTGCTGGTCGAAAATAGCATGATACTTCTCCTTTAGTCCTGATTTAATTTCAGAGAGCGTTTCTTGAACATCTTGATCGACTTCCTCTTTCCCCGCAGTCATTCCTTTCAAGATAAATTCTCGGGTATTTCGGTAGAGCTGGAGAATGAGGGTTTCCTTCCATGGTGACCAAGCTTCCTCATTGGTGCCGTTTGAATCCGCGTATGTGAAGAGAAGAAGGGCGTCAAGACGGTGCCGGTCTCTCATGATTTCGGCAAACTCCCGAATAACTTCAGGGTCATCGATATTTTTTTTCGTTGCGAACCTCCATAAGGTGAGGTGGTGGTCGACAAGGAAGATGATGAGAGCACGCCGTCCACCTGATATTTTAAGACGTTTGCAAAGTCGTGCTGCTAGAATGGCAGAGCCGTCGATATGCTCGCGAACATTCTCTGCTCTTCCAGTATCGTGCAGAATCAGAGCAATAAAAAGAGCGTATGGATCGGGGTGTTTTACAAAAATATCACGATAGATTTCGTGCTTCGGATCCTTGTCATCAACTAGGTTATCAAGCTGATCAATACAGCGGAGGGTGTGTTCATCGGCGGTGTATCTATGGAAAAACTCGTGCTGAACGAGGCAATCAAGTGCTCCAAATTCGGGGAGGTATCTCCCTAGAACTCCGCTGCGGTGCATCAGACGAAGGGTTCGGGCGACTTGACCCTTTTTCTCGAGGATTTCCCGGAACGCATCACGGTTTTCAATACGCATGCGGAATGACTTATCAATGAAGGTCCAACTGGCTTTGATGAGCTTCCGGAGAGAAGGGGAAGGGCTAAGTTCGTATTTTTGACAGTAGGCGAATAGTCTGATCAGGCGGTTGGGGTTTTCCTCAAAGATTGTTTTACGGCGAGGAAAAAGTCGCTTATTTCGAATGGTATAATCGTCAAGTGACTTGAGTTTCTTTTTGATCAAGCCAAAGGTTAGCTTAGAGCGGAGGCCGTATTGTTGCCCTTCGTCATGTTGGAGTTCGAAAATCTCAAAGACTGATTTGGTGTGATTATAAACGTTTCGAGCATGAGTATAATAGTCCTTCATGAAACACTCAATTCGGCGAAGGATGGATTTTTGAGGGTAGCCAAATTCATTGGCGACTACGCCCTGAAGTCGTAGAGTTAAAATATCGTTCCCTTTGTCATGGTAATGAAGAGCGTTTCTGACTCGATGAAGAAAATTAAAAGCATCCTTTAGTTCGCGCCTAGCAAGGCGGCTGAGGATACGCCTAGAAACGAGCTTAGTCATCGAACGGGTTCCGGCTTCGGCATCGATGATCCACTCCAAGTTGTGGTAGTCCCGGAGAGTGCCGGGGCTATCCTTGACATTAGGCTCTTGGAGAAAAACCGTGTGTGACCACTTTGCGTGGCGTGATGAGATGTCTGACCGCCGTTCGTCAAAAAAGGCCTCCTTGTCCTTATCAATGCAGACCTTCCGAAAACGGTCCTGAAATTTCTGAAATAATTCGTGTGGTCCAATCAACAAGCGGGCATCGAAAAGGGCTGTCCGGGATTGAGGCTCGAGTTTGGCTTCTTTCAGACACTCTGTGATGGAGCGAGTAGAAGGAAGAAATTTAAAGCCAAGATCCCATACGGTGTTTTGTAACTCACAAATGATTTCGGAGACTCGTTTTGAGACCTTGCTGGAAGGAACCGAAGAAAGAAAGAGGAGGTCGACATCCGACCCGGGATTCATGATACCCCGGCCGTATCCTCCATTGGCAACAAGTGCGAGGGTATCTAATTCTTCGCCTTCTTTTAGCAAAGAGAGCAAAAGAGTTCTTAAAAGATGATCAATGGCTTCCGAGTTAGCTTGAGCGTGCGCTAAGCCTGCTTCACCTGAGAGATGCCGTGTTTGAAGCTTTCCGTGCCAGTCTTTCAGATTCGATTTGAGAAAAATGAGCCTCTCCTGAGGGGGCAACCCGCGCAGATGGTCCGCTTTAAGATCGTGGGGCACAGGAGAGAAGTGCTAGAATTACCAGCGGATTGGGTTAATGCGGTGCCAAATACTGTTACGCGTGTAGTAGGTCTGGCCTGCAGTAGTAGTGCGAAGTGAACCGCGAATGATGTTCACTTCGGTTCCCTTCTTCACACGGTCATAAAGATCTATGATGTCCTTGGACTTCATGCGAATGCATCCATACGAGACGGGACGACCAATCTCTTTCTCGACCGGGGTTCCGTGGATATAAATGTGGCGGCGGTAGGTGTTGAGATTGTGGATTTCTTTGCCGCTAAGCCAGAGGATGCGGGTAACGATTGGATCGCGTCCTTTAGCATTGGGTTTCAAAATTACTCCAGTCTGGCGGCGACTCTTAAAGACGGCGCCTTTCGGTGCTCCTTTGCCGATTTTCTTCGCAATAACATGCTTTCCAAGCGGAGTACGATAGCTTCCTGACTGGCTTCCAAGACCAAATCTAGAGGTTGAAATAGGGTAGGCCTTAACAGGCTCTTCATTTCTCACTACTAGTATTTTTTGGTCCCGGACGCTAATAAGCATTTTGTTTTCGAGGCCATGCGATTGAGTGGAATTCAAATCAATCGATGGACTCGAACTTAAATCAACGGATGGAGTACAACTTAAAAAGAGGAAGGGAAGAGTTGTGAGTAGGACACAAACAATCGATTTCATTAATCGCGTGATGGAAGCGTGGGGTTGATTTGTGCCCGATAATTAGTTTTCTCTGGAGCGGGATGGCAGCAGTTGAGCGAAACTTGCCATTTGTCCCAAAGAGTTCAGGGAAGTATAAAAGAATCCTACAGGAAAAGGAAGCAGTAGGATTGCAGAAGGCCAATTTCCTTGCAGGGCGGCATCGATCACTACGAAAAGGAAAAAGAAACCAAAAAGTAGCTCCACGATTGGAGTGAGGCTTTTGAGTGCCTTGTAGCGACTTTTCTTAATTTGCATCTTCTTTTTTCCTTCGATGCCGTATTTGGGGGTGCGGACAAATCCGGATTCGTGACCGATCATGGCCTCAATAACAGCTTTCGCATTGTTAACAGCCATCCCGATGCCCAAGGCAAGAAGAAGCGGAAGGTAGCAGATTTCACGTATCCAGGTCTTGGGGTTTACTGCACGTTGGGCCACAGCATAGAAGATGACGATGGAGATAGATGAGAAAAAGAAAATGGGAAAGTGAACAAGCAGGTTCCCCCAGAAACCGAACTCAGGTCCCCATTCGTTTTTAGGGAAGATGAGAATACAAAGAGCGATTAGAGCAAGGTAGGCGAAGTTTGCGGTAAGATGAGCGGTAGCTTCGAGTTTAACTGCTAAAGGGAATTCACTGCGCCAGATTGAAGGAAGACATTTTTTACAGCATTGAATGGAGCCTTTTGTCCATCGGTGCTGTTGGTTTTTAAATCCGGCCATATCGACTGGAAGTTCAGCGGGGGTTTCAACCTCTTTAAGAAAGATGAACTTCCAGCCCTTGAGTTGGGCGCGGTAGCTAAGGTCCATGTCCTCTGTAAGTGTGTCGTGCTCCCAGCCCCCGGCATCGATAATTGCTTGCTTGCGCCAAATTCCGCCGGTGCCGTTAAATGTAAAGAAGCGACCAGAACGATTTCGGGCGGTTTGCTCAAGCTCAAGGTGGCCGTCTAGAAAAAGGGCCTGAACGCGGGTTAGGGCGTTGTAGTTACGATTGAGGTGACCCCATCGGGTTTGGACAAGAGCGATTTTTTGGTTGGTGAAATGGTGGATGGTTTCCTGAAGAAGATCAGAATTCGGAACGAAGTCGGCGTCGAGAATGAGAATGAAATCACCGTTGGCTCGTTCCATCCCATTTTCGAGAGCGCCAGCTTTAAAGCCGGTACGGTCAGTGCGGTGAATGCATTCTGCGTCAAAGCCCCTTTCGCGAAGGCGGGCTGCTCCGGCGCGGGAAATTTCAACAGTCTCGTCAGTCGAGTCATCAAGAATCTGGATTTCCATCTTTTCCTGAGGGTAGTCGAGGGCCGCAACGGCCTCGAGAAGGCGGTCAACAACGTGCATTTCATTGAAAACAGGAAGCTGGATGGTGACACGTGGTAGTGTTTTGAACTCGCAAGCAGGCATAGGGCGTTTGCGGCCGTGCCTGAAATAAAGGTAAATGATTGTCAGGCGATGGAACCCGTAACCGGCAAGGGCAAGAAGAACTGCGGTGTAAAGACCGAACCAGATCCAGGAGGAAACATCATTTGACATAAATTCTATGGTTTGAATGGATGAAAGTGGGGGAAATTATCAGTCTGGATAAACTATTTAGTTGGCCTACCCGTGAATCCCGTGGCAAGAATCCCTGCTTTTGTCAAGACATTGAACTGAAGGCTCGTCCAATGCTACCCTTTTAAAATATACATTTTTATAGTTTCACTTAGAAAATCTGGACAAATGAGTTTCCCGAAGTTTTTGTCAGGTCATGACAATCGACCCGGTAGGGGAATTTCGTTCAGTATGGGGAGAAGGGCCGATTTGGTTTGGTGGGCGTTTATTGTATGTCGATATCGAGTCACATAAAGTCGTTTCCTTTGAACCAGAGAGCGGAACAGAGAAGGTTTGGGATGTGGGGCAGCGGGTTGGAATGGTGGTTCCAAGAAAATCTGGTGGATTAGTGATTGCTGGCGACAAAGGTTTTGCTTTTCTTGACGAAGGAAATGGGGATGTGACGGCGATTGCTGACCCCGAACCGGGAAAAGTAAATAATCGTTTTAATGACGGAAAATGTGCGCCAGACGGGCATCTTTTTGCTGGGACGATTAGTCTGGTCAAAAATGAAGGCGATGCCGATCTTTACCGGTTATCCCCTGATTTGGAGGTGACTAAGGCGTATGGTCCTGTGACAAATTCGAATGGAATCGTTTGGTCTGCTGATGGAGCGACCTGTTACTACATAGATACGCCAACGAAGCAGGTGCTAGCTTTTGACTACTTAAATGGTCTTCTCGCTAATTCGCGTCGAGTCGTCGCACTCAATCATATTGATAGTTCCCCAGATGGCATGGCTATTGATGAAAATGGCCACCTTTGGATCGCTTTTTGTCATGGCGCCTGTGTGACCAGTTTTGATCCCGTGAGCGGCTACGAGGTTCAGCGGGTGGATTTACCCTGCCTAGAAACGACTTCCTGTGCCTTCGGGGGTTCGGACTTGAGAGATCTCTATGTCACCACCGGAGTTCATAAAACAGAAAAGGAAGAGCACGCGGGGAGGCTTTTTGTAATCAAGGGGCTTAATGTAAAGGGTCAGCCATCTCATTCTTTTGGTGGATGAATTGAGCTAGGGGTTGCGAACAGCCTTATGAGCTTGATCACCGCCCGTAAAATTTGAAGGTCTGGTGTGGTATTCTTTTGGATTCGGTCTGAAGCGAGCTGGATGTTGGTGGCTATTCGAAATCGCTCGGAAGATATCGGACAATTCTTCTGGTGTTTTGTTAGGCCAATTATCTGAAAAATCGGTTCTTATGAGGGAAGTTACTTCTTGAGTCACGGTCGTATGATGACTCGATCATCATGGGTAGGGATTGTCTGATAGATTGGTGCGAGTGTTGTGCCACGGTAGGGAAGATCGCTTTTTATTTAGGGAAACCAAAATGCAGGACTACACAATATGTTGTGGTTAAAATTAAAAATGCTACAATATAGGGTTGTTTTGTTTGGGCTATCTTGCAGGCTAGATTTTGAAGAGTTATCCTTTCGCTCAGTTTAAAGATCAATTTTCGTTCACTGATTTATGTATCTCAAATCTCTCGATATCCACGGCTTTAAGTCTTTCGCCGATAAGACCCGTTTTGAATTCGCCGAAGGCGTTACCGGGATCGTGGGTCCAAATGGTTGCGGAAAGTCCAATGTTGTCGATGCCGTCCGTTGGGTGCTCGGAGAGACTTCGGCTAAGGCGCTGCGAGGTGGCGAAATGGCAGATGTTATTTTTAATGGTTCTGAAAAGAGAAAGAAGCTCGGTATGGCCGAGGTCACGCTTACGCTTGCTGATTGTGAAGAAGCACTAAAAACCGATTACAATGAGGTTTCCATCACTCGCCGAGTCTATGCCGACGGAAAATCTGAGTTCCTCATTAACAACACCCGATGCCGTCTCCGTGATATCGGCGATCTTTTTATGGATACTGGCATTGGTCGCTCTTCGTATTCCATCATGGAGCAGGGGAAGATCGACATGCTTTTGTCGGCCAAGCCGGAAGATCGTCGGCAGGTCTTCGAGGAGGCAGCAGGAATTACCAAGTCGAAAAAAGAGAAGAAGGACGCGCTTCGAAAGCTCGAATACACCGAAGGTAATTTACTTCGTGTTTCGGATGTCCTTGCTGAGCAAGAGCGCCGGATGAATTCGCTCAAGCGCCAAGTGTCAAAGGCTCGCCGTTATCAGGCTCTCGCGAAGGATGTTCGAATTCTCGATACTCACTTGAGTCATCGCGTTTGGGAGCGACTGACTGCCGAGAGAGCGGAACTCCTCACTTCTTTATCCTCACTTTTTAAGGGACGCGATTCCATCGAACAGGATCTTCCTAAATTTGAGTCGGCTGTTGTCGAAGCTCGAGACAAAGCCCAGGCACTCGATTCCCAACTCTCCGGTCTTCGCCAGCGACTCTCGGACAAGAAAAATGCCATCTCAGCAGCTGAGAACCGGGTTGCTTTCAATAATGAGCGTAAAGGTGAGCTCGCCGAGCGTCTTGAGCAGAATGAGAAGGATATCGAAGCCACTCAATCAAACCTCGCTGAGCAGGAGCAATCTCTACAAAAGAGTCAGGCTGATTTGCAGGGTCTTGAGAAGAGAATTCAAGATAAGGAAAGTCAGGCTCGTGAGCGTCAGAACTCTGCAAATGGTTTGGCTCAGGAGCGTCTGGAGATTGAAAATCAGCTGCGCCGGGCGCGGGCAGAGGCTAACTCGACTCAACAGATTATCGCTAGTTCACAAGCCAAGATCGAGAGTGCTCTGAGCCAGATGGAAGGCAATAAGGAACGCATGAAGCAGCTTGAGGAAGAGGCTGAGAGGCTTCGTATCGAGCAAATAAAGGCAGTCGCTGAGCGTGACCAGTTTGAGAAGCTTCTCGAAGAGCATCAGAAGACTTTGCCAGGACTCGAGGAAGCTAGGGAGAAAACCCAGCGTGAATTTGAAGAAGTACGGGGGTCACTGGACCTCGCTAGGAAAGCGGCTTCCGAAGCTCACCGATTCTATTCTCAAAAAAGTTCTCGACTCGACGTTTTGATGCAGCTGGTTGAGAGTGGCGAGGGCCTTGAGAAGGGAACGCAGGCTGTTCTAAAGGGGCTTAATGATCCAGATCTGATCAAGCCTGGTTTAAGTGGATTGTTGGGCGCGCAACTCAAAGCTCCAGATGAGTATGCCGTAGCTGTAGAGTCGGCCTTATCTCAGTTTTTGCAGGCCATTATCGTTCGTGATGAGGACTTAGCCGATTCGATCATCGATCGTCTTGTCGATGGGAAGAAAGGTAGCGCAGCGATTCTTCCTGAAAGTTTTCTGCCTGTTGCCGAGGGCAGCCAAATCGAAGCCTTGCCCGAAGGTGCTTCCTCGTGGGCTTTGGATGTCGTGACGGTTGATTCAAAGTTTGCTGGTCTTATGGAGAGGCTTCTTGCCCGAGTGCTTATCGTGCCGGATCGCAACACCGCGCTAAAGCTCCGCAAGGACTATCCTGATCTTTCATTCGTCACTCGGAATGGTGAAATACTTACGCCTGAGGGAGTGATCCGTGGCGGGTCAAGTGGCGGAAAAGATAGTTCGCTTCTCAAGCGTCGGAATGAAATCGAAGCGCTTGTTATTGAAGTGAAGAAGTTGGCTAACGAGGAAAAAGTGGCTGAACAAGAGATCCTCGATTGTGAGACGCGTACAAAGGAATTGCGTGAAGAGCTGGAGCAGGCGAAGGATCGGTTACAGCGGTATCGAGTTGAAGATTCTACTTTTCAGGGGCAATTGAAGCTTGCTAAGCGTGAGGCTGATACGATCGAGTCAAAAGTTGCCAATAACAAGTGGGAGCGTGAAGAATTAGGGGGTCGTGAAAAGACAGCGACAGACAGCCGCTCTGCACTTGAAAATGAGTTAACCCGTGCTCGTGAGCGATTGACCGCGCTGGAAGAGGATGCCCGTAAATTTTCCGTTCGGGCCGAGGAGGCAATTAAACGCGAAAATGAGGCCCGCGAACAATTGAGCGAAGCCCGAACGGCGCTTGCGGTCGAAAAACAGGCTCGTGACTCCGCGGCGCGGGAGCAGGATCCGATGAGTCGTAGGATACGCGAGCTGGCTGAGTTGAACGAGCGTCGCAAAAGCGAAATTTCTGCAGCCCGCGAGAGAATCACAAAGGGTGATGGTGAGAATGAAGCGCTCGATGCAGAGATGGAATCCTATCGCGGTGAAGTCGCCAACCTCAACGATGAACTCAGTCAAGCTGACGAGCAGAGAAAAGGATTTGCGAGGGGTATTGAGGAGGCCGAGGCGGGGTTCTCCGAGGTTCGTAGTAAGCAGAACAAGATCCTTAATCAAATCAGCAAAGAAGAGGTCTCTTGCACTAAGTTAGATCTGCGACTTGAGAATCTCGTGGAGTCTACGATGGAGCGTCACCAGGTTGATCTTGCTCATTTCCGGCCCGATGCACACATCTTGATTACATGTATCAATGATCGTAAGGAGGCTGAAAAGAAGGGGAGGTCTCGCAAATCCCTTGATGTTCAGTCGCAGTGTGATGGAGAAGAAGCTTTGGATGAAAGAATCGAAGGCAATGCGAAGAATAATTCAGACGAGGGAGTCGATGATAAAGCTGTCATGGAGATTCTGGAAGGTGAAGGACCGGACTGGGAATTCGTTGAAGCAATTGTAGCCGACTTAAAACGTCGCCTTGATTCGATGGGACCGGTTAATCTTGATGCTATCGAAGAGTTTGATGAGCTTGAGGAACGTCATAACTTTACCAAGAACCAGCATGACGACTTAGTAAATTCAAAGGAGAAGCTGCTGGAAATTATAGAGCGGATCAATATCGAGTCTGAGCGCTTGTTTGCGGAAACCTTCCATGCGGTGAGCAAGAACTTTAAATCCATGTTTAAGCGTCTCTTTGGTGATAAGGCGACTGCAGATTTAATACTTCAGGATGAGAGTGACCCGCTTGAGTGTGGCATCGAAGTGATTGCCAAACCCCCAGGTAAAAAATTACAATCGATTTCGCTAATGTCAGGTGGAGAACGCTCCATGACGGCAGTTGCACTGCTCTTCTCCATCTACATGGTGAAGCCAAGTCCTTTTTGTGTATTGGACGAGCTGGATGCTCCACTAGACGAGTCGAATATCGGACGATTCCTGAAAGTTCTCGACGCATTCATCGATCAGAGTCAGTTCATTATCGTAACTCATTCCAAACGAACTATGGAGCGTGCCGACGTAATGTATGGCGTTACGATGGAAGAGTTCGGTGTTTCCAAGCCGGTGGGTATGCGTCTAACCAATAGCGTCGAAAAATCAAGTGATGCTAGGTCTGCGGCACAGAAAGCAGCACTAAGATTGGACTCCTAGAGGAATGGTTCCGCCGCCCATCCCTGAAAATCTCTGAGACACGGATTAACTCGGTGCTTAATTTCTTTGCAGCTCGGGCTATCAGTTAGCGGAGCGCGCGGGGCTTTTTGACAGTATTAGTAGGCTTTAATTGTTTCAGCACCTTGCGTGGATCTTGCCTTGGGTGTTACTGCTTTTGTTGTTTTGGGCCTCCAAACGGTTATGAATAGCTATGGGCTAAAGGGCTGGTTAATCCCGCTGATCATACCAATATTCGTCCGCGATTTTTTGGTCGGCACCATCGAAAACTCGCTTGAGAAAGTTGCGATCTCGAACTAGGTGCCAATCACCATATTGGTCAAATTTTCGGCAAGAGGTAACTAAAGGAGCACTCCAAACAGTTCCCCATTTTTTGGAAATAGTTTTACCATAATCTCGGAGCCGGACCGCAAAGTCCACGTCTTCGATAGTGACAAATTCCGGGTTGAAACCGTTGATGGCTTCAAAGGCTTTACGGGTGGTCCAGAAGGCGGCAAAGGAAAGGCGATATTTAGCAAGATAGGGAATGGCCATTAATGCACTACAAACGATGCCAAGTGACCAGCGCTCAGGGAGAACGAAAGCGCCTCCTCCAATGATTTTTCGTTCCAGTTTTTCGACAACGATTCGGAGAAAGTGCGGATGTAATTGTGAATCAGCGTCGACCGTAACGATAATGTCGCCAGTAGATGCCTTAAAGCCGGCATTGCGAATAAGTGCTAAATTTTTCGCTTCTTCACGAGCGATAATAGCTCCGGCCTTCCGGGCAATCTCTTCCGTGCGGTCGTGACAGCGGTTAAGCACTACGATCACTTCAACCTCGCAAGGACAAATTTTGGCAGACTTTGAGACTGCGGCAAGCCCGATGGGGAGGTATTCCTCTTCATTATGAGCAGGTATGATGACGGAGATTTTCATTCGTGATTGAGCATTGCTTAAACTGAGGTTACCTCCGTCTCATGATTCGACAAATCGTAGTTCATCCGGGTGGAGCTCATAAAGATGATTTCTTAGCATGCGCACTTTTAATCGCAGAGCATGAGGTTGCTATTTTTCGGCGTGAACCAAGTGAGCAGGATCTTTCTGATGCTTCGATTGTAGTGGTAGATGTAGGTTTGGATTGGGATGAGTCGAAAATGAACTTTGATCATCATCAATTCCCCCGTGACGCTGAGCCTCTTTGTGCGTTGAGTTTGGTTTTGAAGCATCTGGGGCTTTATGAGGAGACTCGGAAATTTTGTGATTGGTTGGAGGTGGCCGAATATATCGATACCCGTGGCCCCAACGATACTGCTAAGTGGCTCGGTGTGGAACGCGAGGCTATGTCGAAACTAAATTCGCCTCTCGATATCACTTTACTTCGCCGCTTTGCAGCTTCGAAAGAACATCAGCCTGGGCAGCCGATTTACGAGGTCATGAAAATGGTCGGTGAGGATTTGATAAGCTTCGTTCGAGGGATGAAGGCACGGCTTGAGTTCATCGCTAAACACAGCGAAATCTGGGAGATGACGGGGGGAAAAAAGGCACTTTTTTTACCCCGTACCAAACCGCTTCCTGATGAGACTTCGATGGGAATGGGCCGTTATATCGAAGATATCGGATTGGAAGAGGAAGTAGTTGCATTAGTATATCCGGATCGTAGGGGAGAGGGTTATGGTCTTTCTAGGTTTAACGATGACAAGCGCATGGAGTTCACAAAAGTCGGCGATGAGGTAGATGTTCATTTCGCGCATAACAAAGGCTTCATCGCCAAGACTTCATCTGCTGATACTGACCGTTTAAAGGTTCTAATTAATCAGTCGTGGATAGGGGCTTGATCGCATTGGCGGTTGACCATTAAGAATTCGCCAAGATTAAAACTATAGGTTAGGTCTTTTTCCTTACCCTTATATTAATTATTGGATTGGGTTTCGCGTTGCTATGGGCGGAATTGCCCGCAAACTTGGAGTGTGATTGAGAGTTTACGTCTTATGAATTTTCGATGCTTCAAGCAGGTGTCGCTTAAGCTCTCTGGGGCGGGAAAGATCTTTGTTGGGGAAAATGCCCAGGGAAAGACATCTCTGCTAGAAGCAGTTTGTCTGCTTCTTCGATTACAATCTCCAAGGGCTCGCCAAACTCGACAATTGATTCGCGAAGGAGCTAATGGGTTTGGAATTTCAGGTGATGCATGGGGTCGTAATTTGCAAGTGAGAGGAGACAGAAAAGGTCTTGGTCTCCGGATAGAAGGTGAAAAGATTATGGCGCGTCGCGATTATCTTTCTGAGAGTGGATTGGTGGTTTGGATGGGTAACGAGGACCTTGATCTTGTGCGTGGAGGTGGGGAGAGTCGGCGGCGCTTTTTAGATTTCATCGCTACGCAGGTTGATCCGGATTATCGTCGTCATTGGAATCGTTATCGGAGAGCTCTTGCTGCTCGAAATAAGTATCTTAAGTCATATTCTGCCCGCGAAGGGGTCGTTGACGCATATACACAAATGCTGATTGAACACGGATCAGAAATGATTCGTTTGCGACAAGTGCTTTGTGAAAAGTTGAGTCCTTGTGCCATTGAGAATCAAAAGGCGATTAGTCGTCGAGATGAGGAACTTGGGATTGTTTATAAGGACCGGTCCAACGGAGATCTTGAAGCGGCTTTTAAAGAAGTGCAAGATTCCGAAACACGCCGAGGCATTACGCTGGCAGGCCCACACCGGGATGATGTGAAACTTGAGATCGCTGGCCGGAATGCCAAAGCTTTTGGAAGCGAAGGACAACAGCGGACAGTTGCCCTCGCTCTAAAGTTAGCGCAAGGAGAGATTCTCCGTGAACTTGGAGGTCATCCACCGATTTACTTGATCGATGATGTTTTTGGTGAGCTCGATCCCTGTCGTCGAAATGCTCTGATGAATCTTTTGCCGGCTGATACGCAAAAGCTTGTCACTACCACTAATCTAGATTGGTGGGATAGAGGGGGGTTGGAACTTGGGGTGACGACCGTTAAAGATGGTGAGCTTTCGGAAGAATGATTTGTGTCATTGTCTTCAAACTCCAAATGCTCAAATTTTCTTTAAGCGAGTTACACGTCCGGTCGAAACCCATTCAGCAACTAAGATATTCCCTTCCTTATCAAAGCAGGCGTCGTGCGGGTGAATGAATTTCCCATCTATCCATTTATTGGGCTGACTGCGGAGTTTGTTCCCATTCGCAGTCACTTGCTTGCGCCAGTTGTCATCGTTGGCGAGGTGGATGATTTGGTCATTTTTATCGAGCAAAGTTAGGCGTGCCGAAAGATCTGGAACTAACATGAGGTCATTGTGAACATCGACGTTGGCAGGCAGGATGAATGGCTCTGCTAAGGTCTTGATATGTTTCCCATTGAGAGTGAACCATTGCAGTCGGCTGTTCGCGCGATCAGCGACACAGAGGGTCGGGTCTTCGGGGTCGCGGCTGTCGATCCATAGCCCATGGGGGAGATTGAATTCTCCATCATTTTTACCGGGCTTGCCGATGGTCGACAGATATTTGCCGGTGTCGTCATAATGATGCACGCAGTGGGCGCCATATCCATCAGCGAGGTAAATGCTTCCATCAGTTGGGTGGAAAGCTGTGTTGGTCGGCATGAATTTGTTTCGTCCCCAATCGCGTTTGGTAGTAGTGTCTTCGCCCTCAGCATAACGACCGGAATTCATGGGGGCTCGCTGATACCAAACGATATCACCAGTCAAGGTAAGTTTGGCGAAGGATTTCACATTTTGATAAGCAGTAATGTAGAGAAATTGTTCTTTGCCTTCGGTTCTCACCTCTATCCCGTGGCCTCCTCCTTGAAACTGGCTACCAAATGCTCGAATGAACTTTCCGACTGGGTCAAAAACAAAAATACTCGGATGGTCTTTTTGATTGGGCCGCCCCTCGTGCATTACATAGAGGTTTTGTTCTGTATCGATAGCGACATTGTGGGTGGTTTGCCAGGAGAATTTGTCAGGCAGCTTGGCGAAGTTATGATCTACTTCATATTGGTAATTTCCTTCTCCAATAATGACGGGACCTCCGCTTTTCTTGCCAGTCGTAATGTTTGGGAAAGCGGCGATAGCTCCAGCGAAGAGCGAAGATTTTTCGATAAAGTGGCGACGTGATGATTTGAGCATTGAGAAAGCATGAAATCTTTTAGGCCGATTTGTCGAGGTTTGATCTTTGGATGAGGAGGGAAAGGGATTGCCAAAATGGTATCGCAGGACTACAGCCACCCCGCCTGAGGGTTGGTGGACAGCTTTTCAGTGTTTTAAAACTTCTCGGCCCTATGATTTTTGACCTCATTCGCAAGCGCAACGGTAATTGGAAAGATGACACGCTTTCAGGCCTAACAGTCGCTTTAGCACTCGTCCCGGAAGCGATTGCATTTTCGTTTATCGCTGGAGTTGGTCCACTAGTTGGGCTTTGGGCAGCCGTTTTTATGGGCTTAATTACTTCGGCCTTTGGAGGTCGGCCGGGAATGATTTCTGGATCCACTGGCGCAATCGCGATCGTTGTTGCGGTTGTAGTCAGGGTCGGCAATGAGCATGGAATGGCAATTGGTGTCCGAGATTTGGGAATTCAGTATTTGTTTGCTGTCATGATGATTGCGGGATTGATTCAATTTCTTTTTGGGGTTTTGAGGCTTGGTCGATTTATTCGATTAGTGCCTCATCCGGTAATGATGGGGTTCGTGAACGGGCTCGCAATCGTAATTCTGATCGGACAATTTGGTTTTTTTAAGATGCCGTTGATGGAGGATGGGGTGGCTGTGATGGAAAATGGCCGAAAGGTTATGACTTGGATGGATCAAGACAGGATCATGGTTATGGGAACCCTGGCGTTTTTAACGATGGCAATCATCCATTTTCTTCCCAAATTGACCAATGCAGTTCCTTCAATTTTGGTTGCTATTCTCGTCGTTGGAGGAATTAGCTATTCGGGGGTAGTTGACACGAAGACGATTTCTGACGTTCTTTACGAGGGTTGGGATTCTCGTGAATTATCAGCTAGCTTGCCAGTGATATCTCTACCCACCGACATTCCTTGGCAAAAAGAAGGAGTATTATTTTTAATTATAGGAACAGCCTTTTCTGCAGCGATGGTCGGCATCATTGAATCCCTCATGACTTTGCAATTAATCGACGATATGACTGAGACTCGTGGCTCTGGAAACCGAGAATGCTTAGCTCAAGGAGGGGCGAATTTGTTGTCTGGATTATTCGGCGGAATGGGTGGATGTGCCATGATTGGGCAGTCTCTCATCAATATCAAATCGGGGGGGCGTGGCCGTTGGTCGGGTATCGTCGCGGCGTTGACCCTAGCGCTCTTTATTCTGATTGGAGCTGATCTTATCGTAGAAATTCCCGTAGCGGCTTTGGTCGGAGTAATGTTCATGGTAGTGATTGGAACTTTTGAGTGGTCGACCCTAAAAACCTGGGGAAAGGTCCCTTTTCACGATATTTTTGTTATAGTGGCTGTCACTTTGATTACGGTGTTTCTGCATAATCTTGCCTTGGCTGTTTTGACTGGGGTGGTTCTTTCTGCGCTTGTATTTGCTTGGGAGAGTGCAAAGCACGTTCGTCTGCGGCGCGATGATAGTCAGGAAGGGATTCGGATTTATAACCTTCATGGTGTCCTCTATTTTGGCTCGGTTCGGGAGTTTTCTGAGCGCTTGGTTCCATCCAATGATCCTGATGAGGTGATCATTGACTTTAAAGAGGCCAGGGTAGCCGATTTTTCAAGTCTCGAAGCTTTAAATGCTCTTACCGAGCGTTATAAGACAGC
>Ga0213863_10001424_pt1 | contig 17379 bp, 14 predicted proteins | sample PICome_8_FD_160128 | JGI IMG/M metagenome (GOLD analysis project Ga0213863, IMG submission 160128) | Coastal seawater microbial communities near Pivers Island, North Carolina, United States - PICO497 | ecosystem: Environmental > Aquatic > Marine > Coastal | place: USA: North Carolina... | reverse complement strand
ATAGTCGTTTGTGAAGAAAAAAATGAATTACCAGATTTAAATACTTTAAGATGTTTCCATGTAGATGGTGATACCGGCATTACATACAATAAAAATGTATGGCACCACCCTCTTTTAGTAAAGAAAAAACAAGATTTTTGGGTTGTTGACAGAATAAATGATCAAGAAAGCTCTTCTATCAATTTAAAAGAACATCATTTCAATAATAATGAGATTAGGTTCATTAATTTATAAACATAATAATCTTTTTGACGCGACTTTATGTTTTTCCAAGGCTAAATTAAGATCAAATTTATTTAAATGACCATTTTGAGAAATTATCTCTCCATTACAAATTGTGTAGGCGGTTTCTATAGGTGAACATAATACCAAAGCAGCCAATGGATCACTCCAAGCTCCAGACATAGCGATTTTATTTAAGTCATAAATTGCAAAATCTGCAGCTTTTCCCACTGAAATCTGACCTATATCATTTCTATTTAGTACTTCTGCACCGCCCCTTGTTGCAGTATATAATGCTTCTCTTGGTGAAAATTTATTAGCACCTATGTTAACTCTTTGTAATAACATGGCTTGACGAGCTTCATTTAAAAGATGTCCGCTATCATTTGAACTTGAACCATCCACTCCTAATCCTACTTTAACACCTTTATCTATCCACGTTCTCAGTGGAGCTATTCCACTAGCCAGTCTCATATTTGAACAAGGGCAATGAGCAATACCAGTGCCTGTTCTAGAAAATAATTCAATTTCATCTTCATCTAATTTAACACAATGGGCATGCCACACATCATCCCCTACCCAACCTAATTCTTCGATATACTGACCCGGGGTCATACCAAAATTTTCTTTTGTATAAATAAGATCTTCATCATTTTCAGCCAAATGAGTATGCATGCTGACTGAATAACTACGAGCTAATTTAGCAGTCTCCTTCATTAAATCTTGACTAACGCTAAACGGAGAACAAGGCGCTAGACCTATTCTTAACATTGAAAATTTAGAAGGATCATGAAAATCTTCAACCACCCTCTGACAATCTTTTATAATAAAATCCTCTTTTTCAGTAAGAGTGTCTGGTGGAAGCCCACCCTTACTAACACCAATACTCATCGAGCCTCTAGTTGCGTGAAATCGACAACCGACCTCCCCTGCCGCTTCTATTTGATTTTCAAGCTTAGATCCATTTGGAAAAAGATATAGATGATCGCTAGAAGTAGTACACCCACTAATCACCATTTCAGACAATCCAATTAAAGTTGAAATATAGATGTCAGACGGTAAAATTTTATTCCAAATAGGATATAAGTTTGTGAGCCAACCAAATAATGATTCATTTTGAGAATCTCGGTAACAGCGTGTTAAATTTTGGAATAAATGGTGATGTGTATTTACTAAACCAGGTATGACGACCTTCTCGAATGCGTCAATAACAAATTCTGGATTATAATGGAAATTTGCAAGGTCCCCAATATCTACAATTTTGCCATCTTCACAATAAATAGATTTGTTAATAATCTCATTTCTATCATCGTCCATAGTCGCAATGACACTTGCATTTTTAATTAATAAACTTGACATCTTCACACAAAAAAAATTACACCGCTTATAAGCGGTGTAATGTATCAATATTTAATAAACTTTTAAATGCTTATTTAATCTTCTTCTGGAAGCATCAAATTCAGAACAACAGCTAAGAAAGCGGCTGGTAATAAACCAGATGTCATTAACATCTGAATCTCAGTACCCAATCCTGAAACAGAAGCTGGAACTTTTTGCAAGCCAAATCCAATAGAGAGTGATATAGCAAAAATCATCATATTTCTTCTATTCCAATTAACGCTACTTAGCATATTGATACCTGCAGATGCGACCATTCCAAACATGACAATCACACCACCACCTAAAACTGCTATTGGCATCGATGATACTATGGCTCCTATTTTAGGAACTAGGCCACAAAGGACAAGAAAAATTGCTGCTATTGTAACCACAGATCTGCTCATAACGCCAGTCATAGAAATCAATCCAACATTTTGACTAAAGCTGGTATTTGGAAGACCTCCAAAAACACCTGCAACTGCAGTTCCAATTCCGTCTGCATAGGTACCACCTTGTATCTCTTTATCTGTGGCTTCTCGGTTAGCGCCACCTTTTGCGATACCAGAAATATCTCCAACAGTTTCAATCGCGCTTACAATTGACATTAAGCACATAGCTATAATGACTGTTAAATTAATATCAAATCCATATTTAAAAGGCTCTGGCAATGCAAACCAAGCTGCTTTTTCTACTCCGGAAAAATTCACACTTCCCATAAAAATAGCAACTACATAAGCAGCTATCATTCCTAATAACACAGAAGAGCTTGAAATAATTCCCTTAGTCCAAAATTTTAACCAGAAAGCTACAATAATAACAATCAGTGCAAGGCTCCAATTACCCATGCCACCCCATGTTGGTTTAGACATGTTAAAATCACCAGCCCCTCCTGCGGCGTATTGAATACCTACTGGAATTAAATAAATTCCAATAGCTAGGATAATTATTCCTGAAACTAATGGTGGGAACCAATGGCGAATTTTACCAATAAAAGATCCTAAGAATGCATGGAAAATACCACCAATAACTATTCCTCCAAATAACGTGCCCATTCCCATTTTGGCCGCTCCTATCATAACAGGAACAAAAGCAAAACTAGTGCCTTGCATTACTGGAAGTCTTGCTCCAATTGGACCTAATCCAATTGTTTGCATTAATGTGGCTATGCCTGCAAATAACATAGACATCTGAATTAAAAAAACTGTATCAGCACTGCCAAATGCAAAACCTGCAACTCCTGCAATAATAATTGAAGGTGTAACATTACTTACAAACATTGCTAAAACATGTTGCAATCCAAGTATCAATCCCACTTGTAAAGGTGGGACATAATCTGGATTTTTTAAGTCTTCTTGAGAAACGTTTTCTAAGGCACTCATAAATACCTCCCCTAAATGTTGTTTAACTTTGAAAGAAAATCACAAGATATAGATAAAAACAACAATAATGTACTTAACTTGTTAATACCTCAATACTCGTAAAATCTCAGAAGGGGTCGCCGGAGAATTTAGCATTTCAGGTTTTGATCCTTCCGAAGAAGCTTTTATTGCTTCTTTCAGAGCTAAAAAATGAGAAATTGCAAGTAATAGAGGTGGTTCACCAACTGCTTTGGATCTAAAAATTGTTTTTTCCTCATTATCTGCATTTTCTAATAATTTTACTTTAAAAGCTTTAGGTATATCTCTACTTCCAGGTAATTTGTATGTGGATGGCCCAGTTGTTAATAATTTTCCTTCTTGAGAAAAACATAATTCTTCACATGTCAACCATCCAAGACCTTGAATAAACCCACCTTCTATTTGACCTATATCAATATTCTCATTCAAAGAATTTCCACAATCTTGAACAATATCGGCCCTTAAGATTCTACTCTCACCTGTATTAATATCTAACAAAGCTTCAGAAACTGCTGCCCCCCAAGTAAAATAAAAGTAAGGATGCCCTTTAAGCATATTTTGATCCCAAAAAATTTTTGGGGTTTTATAATAACCAGTTGACGATAAAGAGATACGGCTTTCCCAACAAGAAAATGCTAACTCTGAAAAAGATAAACTTTTATTGCCACAAATGATCCTTCCATCGTTAAAAACAATATTTTTTTTGTTTTTTTTAAATAATTTTGCAGCATGATCAATCATTCTGTTTTTTATAATATTTGAAGCATTCCATGCTGCCATTCCATTCAAATCCGAGCCGGATGATGCTGCCGTTGCTGATGTGTTTGGAACTTCTGCTGTATTAGTTGATGTAATATGAATCTGTTCAACCGGAACCTTGAAGCATTCAGCTACAACTTGGGCAACTTTAATAAATAACCCTTGCCCCATCTCAGTTCCACCATGATTTAACCTTATTGATCCGTCAGAATAAATATGGACGAGAGCCCCACCTTGATTTAAAGATGGTTTGTTAAACGAAATACCAAATTTTGCAGGCATTAAGGCTATACCTTTTCTGAAAGGTAAATTATTTATTTTTTGATTTAGGTTAAATTGTTTTATATCTCTTATTCTTTTTTTATAATCACTTAACTTGTATATTTCACTTAAAACCTTTTCAATTCTTGGGTTTTTTACAATTTGACCATAAGGTGTTTTAAGACCATTTAATCTAGAATAATAATTGATTTCACGAATTTCATCTACTGGCTTATTTAAATATTGACTAACTGAAAAGAGTATATTTTCAATAGTTAACATTCCCTGTGGGCCTCCAAACCCCCTAAAAGCAGTATTTGAAACAGTATTGGTTTTACACACATAACCAACAGCTTTTAGTGATTTTATAAAATAACAGTTATCAAGATGAGTTAGAGCTCTTGTCATTACAGGTCCTGATAAATCTAAAACATTACCACCATTACTTAAAAGTTTTATATCCAACGCCAAAATCTTACCAGCAGCTGTAAAGCCTATATTGAAATATACTTTAAAGTTGTGCCTTTTCCCTGATGCAGTCATATCGTGATCTCTATTCAGACGAATTTTTACAGGTCTCAGAGTTATGTGAGCGCCTAAAGCGGACATTGCTGCAAAAATAGTTGCCTGGCTCTCTTTCCCACCAAATCCACCTCCTAACCTTCTAACTTTACTATCAATTTTTGCTGATGGTATATTTAAGACCTTTCCAACACCATGTTGAACCTCAGTAGGGTGTTGGGTACTTGACCACACGACATATTCTTCATTCTCGCCAGGGAGGGTCATAGCAACATGAGTTTCTAGATAAAAATGATCTTGACCACCAATTTCAAAATCACCAGATAATTTATAATTTGATTTTGCCATATCGCTTTCAACATTCCCTTTTTCTAAAATCATTGGATTTTCTAAAAAGGATTTTTGTTTAAAAGCATCATCTAAATTAAGAATTGGTTTAGTAGTTATTTCAGTCTCGATTTCAACTAAACTAGTTGCGTAAATAGCTTCTTGATGTGTTTCAGCCAAAACAATACCAATTGGTTGTCCTAAATATGAAATATAATCGTCCGCTAAAACAGGTTCCCCATTCTTTATCGGGCCAATTTCATTCTCACCAGGAATGTCTTTAGCTGTTATTACTTTAGTAAAGAAAGGCAAATTATTTAGTTTATCAGAATTAATATTTATTATTTTTCCACATGCAATTTTTGATAAAATAGGTGCTGCATGCAATAGGTTTTCTTGTTCAGGCATGTCGTCTATATATACAGCCTGACCAGTGGAATGTCTTAAAGAGGAATCGTGAATGGGAATTTTATTAAAATTATTCATTCTAAAAATCCATTATTGATAGACTGTTCTTATTTTGTATCAAACAAGTTTGTAATCTTCTAAATAATCCCTTGATTGCCTCTAATCTGTAATGACTTGAGCCTCTTAAGTCAGAAATTGGTTGGATATATTGTTCTAAATTATCAATTGCAAATTGAATTGCATCATCTATTTTTTTTTCAAGCATTTGTTTACTTAAATTATCTAACATCTTTGGTATAGCTGCAACACCCCCAGCAGCTAAATGCAATTCTTTTATAATATTTTTGTGTGTTTGAATATTTATGGCTAAAGAAACAGTCGATATATCTTGGTCATATCGTTTTGAGAGTTTCCAAGAAAAAATTTTATTTTTTTTGTTAGCAAAAGGTATTTCAACAGATGAAATTATTTCATCTTTTTGTAAGACATTCTTTCGGTAACCTTTGAAAAAGTTTTTTATGTTAATTTTTTTAGAACCGTTTCTTCCAAACACGTTTAAATCCGAATTTAAAACTAGCAATATTGGTGCAATATCTCCAATAGGACTAGACGTGCATAAATTTCCTCCAACTGTTCCTTGATTTCTAATTTGAGGTGACCCAAACCTTTGAAGAATTTCTACAAGCTCTGGCATTTTTAACCTAACAGCTTCAAGAAAACTCTCAATTGTAACTCCACCTCCAAGTACTATTTTTTCTTTAAAATGCTTAATGGTGTTTAACTCTGTAATGGAATCTAAACATATAATCTTATCTTCTTTTTGATTGATAATTGGTCTTTGAAGATTCAAATCTGTTCCACCCGCTAGAAATTGAAAACTCTTAATTTCATCGAGATGTTTTTTAAGTTCCTTTAAATTAGATGGTTTTAAATAAGTTACATTTCCAAGAGTGATTTTCTTAATTTTATTGATGGATTGACTGTTATTTTGGGTAATTCTATTCTTAGCTACTGACTTTATAGCTTTTATAATGGGCGAGTAACCTGTACACCTGCACAAATTACCAGAGATTGCATCATTGATTGTTTCATCTGTTATTTTTTTATTAGAATTAAGTAAGCTGATACCTGACATTATGAAACCTGGAGTACAGTACCCACATTGAGAAGCATGTTCATTTGTAAAGGCAATTTGCAAAGGATGTGGGTTTTTAACACAACCAACACCCTCTATTGTAGTTACACTCCTGCCCATTACTTGACCTAATCTAATTAAGCATGAATTTATAGGTCTTGAACTACCACTTCCATTTTCATCTATGATTACTGAACAAGCGCCACAGTCACCTTCTGCACAACCTTCCTTGGTTCCTGTCATCCTATGATGATTTCTTAACCAATCCAATAAAGTTATGTCATGGTGGACATTATTTACTTCAACTTTTTTACTATTTACAAAAATAGTATTTTTTAAATCAGCCAAGGACAGTTTCCTCACATACAAAATTAAGTATATGATTATAACTGCCAAATTTTAAAAAAATCAATCAAAGATAGTTTAATTATTTAACTGCTTTTTCAAATCTTTCTAAATCATTTACATTTAACTTTTGTGCAGTACTTTTAATGTTTTCCCATACCAAAGGAGCTACAGGAAGTCCATTTGCAAGCCTGTCATTATTAGTAGATATTTCTTTATCGCCTGGAATAAGAACTTTGCTATTTTTGTCAGAAGGTGGAGATTCTCTTACAAAATCTGCATATGATTGGACTTCTTTGCTGAAATAATCTAAATCAACCATTTTTTCGACAGTTATATAAAGAGATAGCATACCGTTAGCAAACTTTCTTCTTTCTTTATCATCAATACCCGCTGAAACTCCTGATCCAGTTAAAGCTCCTCCAAGCATCTCCATCATAAAGTTAATGCCAGAGCCTTTATGAAGTCCAAAAGCTGTTATAGCACCTGTTCCTTTTTCTGGATCTGGAACCTCATCATCTGTAATTTTACCATACATTGCTTCAGGGTTTATAGTAAGGTTACCCGAACTATCAATAAGGGCTCCGTCAGGAAGTTTTTTTCCACCTTTTTGTGCAACCATAACTTTTCCTTCAGCGACCGTAGACGTAGCCATATCTAAAACAATATGTTCCTTCCCTTTAACAGGTATTCCAATAGCTAATGGTGAAGTGCTACCTCTTCTATCACTGCCACCAAAAGGAGCAACTAATAAACTTCCACGAACATTTACAAAATGAAAAGAAATTAGCCCTGCATCAGCAGCTCTTTCAGCCCAATCTCCAATTCTACCTAAGTGGCCAGAGTTTCTTAACCCGACAACTGACACACCAAATTTTTTTGCTCTCGATATTCCCTCATCAACCGCGTATTCTCCAGCAACTTGACCAAATCCTTGTTTGGCATCTAAACATGCCATTGCTCCTGCATCAACTACAACATCTGGTTTTAAGTTTGGAAAGACCCATCCTCTTTCCATCCATTCCACGTAACGAGGTACTCTAGCAATCCCATGACTGTCGTGTCCTTTTAGATTAGATCCACACAATCTTTCTGCAATTGTCTTTGCCTCATAATCACTACAAGATTTTGCTTGAAAAATTTCTGTTATTAAATCAACTGCGTAATTAACGTCTACTCTTATTTCAGGATTATTTTTTTCAGACAATTTATCCCCCTGCTAAAAAAAATTTATTATAATAATTCGATCATATTTTATTTAATATATTAATAAAAATAAAACTACTAAGTAATTATCTTTTATGATGGCTTTTAAAATAATTTCTTTGTTAATATTTAAATTCAAATTTCCTTATTAAAAAAATTAAAGTATATTATTTTTTTTTATATTTATTTTTAGGAGATAAAGTTGATAAAAGGATTAATAGCGCCTATTCTGACACCTTTTGATAATGATCTTAAGCTAGATCAAAAAATGTATAATGATTTAGCACATAAACTTATGGATACTGGGTGTTCTGGTCTAGCTCCTTTTGGAACAACTGGTGAAGCTTTATCAGTGAGTAATAAAGAAAGAATGTTAGCAATTGAAGGGCTTATTAATTCTGGCATCGACCCTAAAAAATTAATTCCTGGTACTGGACTATGTAATTTGCCTGATACTATTGAAATTACTAAACATGCAATTGAACTAGGTTGTCTCGGTGTAATGACATTACCACCATTTTATTTCAAAGGAATGAGTGACGATGGTCTCTTTGATTATTTTGAAAAATTGATTGAAGGAGTGAATGATAATAGGTTAAAAATTTATTTATATCATATACCTCAAGTTAGCGGTGTAGGATTATCAATTGACCTCGTAAAAAAATTAAAGTCTTCTTATCCTGATTTTATAGTAGGAATAAAAGATAGCTCAGGTGTTTGGGAAAATACTGAAGCTTTACTTAAAATTAAAGATTTAATTGTTTATCCAGGCGCTGAATTGCCTGTGATTGAAGCAATTAAGCTTGGAGCCCCAGGATGCATTTCAGCAACCGCCAATTTAAATAGTATAGATATTTCAAGAGTAATAGATCTCTGTCATTCAGGAAATTGGGACGAAGCGGAGGAACTCCAAAAGAAAGTTAAGGCTGTAAGATTATTATTTCAGGATTATGCACCAATACCTGCTCAAAAATCTTTATTAGCATTACAAACTAAAAATTCATTATGGAATAATTTAAGGCCCCCATTCAAACAAATCTCTCAAAATAAAACAACTGAATTAGCAGATAAATTGAGAGATAGTTATGGTTTTGAATTTTAAGGATTAAGATGAACATTAATGACCTCACATTACCGCTGAAAGGAAGTTGTCATTGCGGCAGTGTTAAATTTGAGGTTAATTCAAAATTAAAAGACCTTAGAAGGTGCAATTGTTCTATATGCTCAAGAAAAGGTTTTGTAATGTCTACGGCTTCGTCTGATGAGCTTAAAATTATATCAGGTGAAACTTATCTAAACAAATACCAATGGAATACCGAAATAGCAGAACACTATTTTTGTAGTAAATGTGGTATTAATACTCATCATAAAAGAAGATCAGATCCAAAGCAGTATGGTTATAATATTGCTTGCATTGAAGGGTTTGAAATGTCTTGGATAAAAGATGCACCCTATGTTGACAACACCAAAATGAGTGTTATTAAAAAAAATAAAGTTAAATGAGTTTTATAATTTTCGTTTTAGAAATTTATGTAAAATTCCAGCGAATATAATAACTAAAACCACTCGAAACATGTGATGTGGACTGATAAAAGACATGTCAGCTCCTACTGAAAGAGCCAAAATATTCATTTCTGATTGACCTCCTGGAGAGAATGCTAAAAAAATTGATAATGGGTCATAGCCAATAATTGTGAGTAAATGATAAATAATTGCTAATGGAATGAATGCTATTAAGGTTGTTACTAATCCAGCAAGAATTGGCCCTGACATTTCTTTTAATGTTATATTTCTAAATAAACATCCTAGAGCTGCACCTAACATAATTTGGACTGAAATTACGAGAAAATAAATTGGCATGGCCTCTATCAATTCAAAAATATGAACTAAGGCTGATAATATCATTGGACCAATAATTGTTGGACCTGGAATTCTAAATTTAAGAGCCAAAAACCAGCCAGTCAATGAAACAAGAAACACATACGGTAATAGTTCCCACTTATCAAATAACGCAGGCTGAGGAGCATTGGACACCCCTAAATTTGGAACAAACATTATTAATAGAGATGCAAAAAAAACAACTACAACTATCCTTGTTGCATGAATAAGTACAAGTGCTCTGGTATTAGCTCCAATTTCCTGACCTAAAATGACCATTTCATTTAAACCGCCTGGAATGGACCCATAAATAGAAGTGTGTTTATCCAACTTAATAATTCGGCTTAAATAAAAAAAAGTAGAAAGACCCATAATGAATATAAAAACTGGGATAAATAACAATGACATTCCAATTTCTGGTAGCCTGTCTAGGAGTTCAGGACCAAAATTTGCTCCAATCGTACAACCCAACAGCGCTCTACACAATGGCCTTGGCCTTTTCCCAATAATAACTGATTTTCCAATAGCTGCAAAAAATCCACATCCTATAAGTGGCCCTAACATCCACGGCAAGGGTAAACCTATATAATATGCAAAAAAGCCACTCAAAACAGCTAAAAACAAACTAAGTGTATATTTCTGTTTTTCAGGCCACCAATCAAAATATTCTTTAAAAAAATTACTGATTTTAGTCATTAATTATATCTTCATGGACGTAAACGTTACCATCCATAATTTTTCTAGATGTCCTATAAATTCCACAAGAATTTATAAATTTATCATCAAGAGTAGTATGAAATGAAGAGGTATTAACAATACATTCAATTGATCCTAGGGGGTGTTCCAATAAGACTTTATATTCATCCTTATATTTTACATTTGCTATTTTAGCAGCAACAGTGCCTTTTATCAAACAAGCAGCTGCGATACAATTAGTGCCAGTTGCAGCATGAGTTTCATGACAAGTCTTGGGCGTAAAATACCTAGAAGTTATAGTACCGCCATTGCATGACTTAGAAAGAAGTGCAAATTTTGGTATCACCTTGTCCCTTACGTCTCCCATACCCATTTCAATTGCAGCAAGTAGTCGAATTTTTTCTATTTTTTCTAGTAAACTTTTATTGTTATTTAACTCCTCACTGGTTTCATTACCTTTGATACCAAAATCACTTGCGTTAGCCATAACAATTGGCATTGACACATCAAGACAAGTTACTTCAATACCCTCAATTTGAATGGTTGGCTGACCTGTTGGTAGTAATTTACCAGTAGATCCTCCCACAATGTTTTTGAATTTCAATAAAATTGGTGACCCTGACCCCGGAACACCTGCAATCTTGAATTGTCCAGAATAGGTTATTTTATTGTTAGGGGTTGGTATATCAGCCTCAATGATTGACCCGGTGTTAACTGACCTTATGACTATTGTAGTTTTAGGATTTTTAGCTTGAACCAACCCTCTTTCAATTGCAAAAGGGCCTACAGCAGATAACATATTTCCACAGGTGGGACCATAATCTACAATTGACTGGTCAACTGAAACTTGGGCAAAAAAATAATCTAAATCAACATTTTTTATATCGCTTTTTGATACTATACACACTTTACTTGTGACAGAAGTGGCTCCACCCATACCATTTATTTGCCTTAGGTCTGGAGATCCCATAACAGTTAATAGAAATTTTGTTAACTTTTCTCTATCACTAGGCAAATCTTTTTTATCAAACAGTAGGCCCTTTGATGTCCCTCCCCTCATATAAGCAGCGGGTATTCCAATTTGATCTGCCATGATATTCCTATAAAATTATATTGTTTAATATGTTTAAAAAGTTTTTAGTTAATTCTTTGGTAGAAGCATTTCCACCTAAGTCACGTGTTAAGTTATTATTTTCTGAAAGAGTTTTAATAACAGCTTTGTCAATGAAACTCGATGCTGTATTTAGTTTTTTTAAATTTCTTTTTTCTCCAATCCAATTTAAGAGCATTCCCGTAGATAAAATTAAGGAGATTGGATTAGCTATATTTTTTCCCGCTATATCTGTAGCTGCCCCGTGTTGTGCTTGGGCCATAGCATTATGTTCTCCAGCGTTTAATGATCCTGCAAGACCTAAAGACCCAGAAAATTCTGTAGCTAAATCTGATAAGATATCACCAAACATATTTGTAGTTACTATCACGTCAAACTGACTTGGGTTTCTTATAATATGCGCTGCACATGCGTCTACTAGCATTTCTTCATATTCTACTTCTTTGTTTTTAGATGCTACCGTTCGACATGCCTCTAAAAAAATTCCATCTGTTAACCTCATAACATTGGCCTTGTGTATAGCGTGAATTTTAGGCTTTTTATTTTTTGAAGCACATTTAGTTTTGGCTATTTTAAATGCTGTTTCAGCAATCCTTAAAGATGCATGTTTAGTAATTTTTCTTATAGCCAAACCAACTCCAGGGACAGGACTAAATTCACCTGGGCCATCAAACATATTTCTATCCGAATAAAATCCCTCTGTGTTCTCTCTTACTATTATTAGGTCCATATCTTTAGAGAGAGAATTAAGGTTAATATAATTTCTTGCAGGTCTTATATTGGCATAAAGGTCTAATTCAATACGAAGTTTACCAGACGGATTAATACCACCATCAACAACTGATGGATAATTATTATGATCAACTGGTCCCAAAATAATACCGTCTGCTTCTTTAGATGCTAAAACAACTTCAGAAGTCATAGTTGTACTATTTTGATCTATTGATTTAAAGCCAATCACCTCTTTTCTAATTTGGATATCTAGCTTTAATTCTTTATTTAAAAAATCAACAATATCTAATGTTGATTGCATTATTTCAGGGCCAATACCATCCCCATCCAATGCCAAGATATCAATAGACATAATTTAACTTTCTTATTCGCCTTTAAAAGATGGTTTCTTTTTATTTACAAAAGCGTCTACACCATTAATACCATCTTTTGTTTTTGCTGATTCTGAAATCATTCTAGCTTCAAATTCCATTTGACCTTCTAAAGAATCTAAAAAACTATTATGGACTAAGTTTTTTAATTTACCAAACGCAACAGAGGGCCCTTCGGCTAATTGCTGTGCAAGATTAACAGATTCATTTTTAAGCTCATTGAAATCAACTACCTTGTTTACCAATCCCCATTCAAGAGCCTCGTTTGCAGTCAAAATTCTATTAGTCATTACAAGCTCCAAGTATCTTCTTGATCCAATTATCCTTGGAAGAAAATATGTTGATGAACCATCAGGTGTTAATCCAGCTTTAGAATATGCTGAAACAAATGAAGCATTAGTAGAGGCAATAACCATGTCAGCAAAACCTACAAAAGAAAATCCTGCCCCAGCAGCAACTCCATTAACAGCAACAATCAAAGGAGCATTCATTCTTGAAAATCTTGAAATTGCTCCATGGAGTATGGTGGTTACTTCTTTTAAATGAGATGAAATTTTATCTCCATATTCATAAAATGAATGGAGATCTCCTCCAGCACAAAAAGCTTTATCTCCTACACCAGTTAGAAGAACACTTCTTATTTCAGGGTTATCATCGCATTCTAACGATGCTTTAAACAAATCATCAGCCATAGCATGATTTAAGGCATTGTAGTGCTTAGGCCTATTTAACTCTATAAGTGCAATTCCATTTTCAATGTTAAAGTTTATTGTTTTGAATTTCATTTAACTTTTTTATCCTTTTTTATTTAAGTTTTTTAAAACTTCTTCAGTATGTTCACCCAAAAGTGGTGGTGAAAGATATAATCGAGCTGGAGTTTCAGACAATTTTACTGGAAACCCTGTCATTTTTATTTTTCTTCCTTCTGGACCATTGGAACTTATTACCATTTCTGAGTCCTTTATCAATTGACTATTAAGAGCGTCTGGTAATGAAACAATTTTGGCAGCTGGACATCCTGCGTCGTTCAATTTCTTTATCCAATAATCAGATGTGTTTGAAATCATTTTTTTATTTATAATTTCATTTAAACTTTCTCTATTCTCCATTCTCTTTGCATTATTCTTATAAATATCTTGTTCAAGTAAATTTAGTAACTCTATAGTTTCCAAAAAAATATGACAAAATTTATCACTTGCTGGAGCTACAGCCACTTCACCATCAGATGTTTTAAAAATACCGTAAGGGGCTAAAATAGGATGATTATTTCCTGATTTTTTGGGAGCTTTACCTGTCACAAAACTTTCAGATGATAAATAGGCCATCATAGAAACCAGGCCAGATGTTAAGCTGGATTCAACTTTTTGTCCTTTGTTAGTTTTAGACCGGGAGTTAAGAGCACAAACAATCCCAAACGCACAATACAAACCTGCGATCAAATCAGAAATAGGCATCGCCGCCCTCATTGGACCACTTTCCTCCGTGCCATTTAAAGACATAAAACCACTTAAAGCCTGAGCGATGAAATCAAATGCAGGTTTATCACTCATCTCACCTTTACTTCCAAAACCATTGACAGATGCACTTATTATTTTTGGATTTATTGATTTTAAAGTTTTATAATCAAAACCCATTTTATCAAAAACACCTGCCTTAAAGTTTTCTACAACAACATCAGCTTCACTTAATAATGATTTTAAAATTTCTTTATCTTTTTCTGTGTAAAGATCTAAAATAACAGATTTCTTATTCCTATTAAATTGAGAAAAATATGAACTGAACCCTTCAACCATATCCCCTTGATTTCTTACATTATCGCCTTTGGGGGGCTCTATTTTGATAACCTCAGCCCCCATATCAGCCAATAACATAGTACAGAATGGTCCCGAGAGTACCCTTGTAAGATCAATAACTTTTAATCCGGAAAGAGCTCCATTTTCATTAATCATTTAAGCACCTATAGCGGTAGGAACATCATCCATTGAGTAAGATAGTAATCTATGACCGGCCCTCATTACTTGTCCAGGTAAGCGATGACCAACTAGTTTTTCTACATTTTTTGCAATAGAAATTGTTTGACCCAAATCAATACCAGTCTCTATATTCATTTCGTGTAACAAATAGACAAGGTCTTCAGTACAAATATTGCCTGTAGCATTTGGTGCAAATGGACACCCGCCCATACCACCAAAACAACTTTCATAATTTAAAACACCTTGATCTAAGCCTGTCATTACATTTGCAAGCCCAACACCTCGAGTATTATGAAAATGTAAAGTTATTTCAAAGTCTGGAGCGTTATCTCTTATAGCATTTATTGCGTCTATAACTACTGGAGGTGTAGCCATTCCTGTCGTGTCACCTAAAGTGACTCCTTTGAAACCCATTTCTTTATATTCTTTTGAAATGTCAGCTAATTTTTTTGATGAAATATTCCCTTCAAATGGGCAACCAAAAGCAGTAGCTATATCCCCTTGAATTGGTATATTATTTTTGCCTGCTATATCAGCAATTTCCTTGAAACCTAGCAATGACTCTTTAACGCTTCTATTAACATTTTTTTTATTATGACTTTCAGAGGCAGATAGAAAAACAACAATCTCGTCAACTTTTGCTTCGACAGCTCTTAGAGCCCCTCTAGCATTTGGAACTAATGCAGCCAAGATTGTATTGGGAGATCTATTTACATTATTTAAAATTAATTCAGCATCAGCCAATTGAGGTATAGCTTTTGGAGAAACAAAAGAAGAAACTTCTATCCTTGGAAAGCCAGCTTTTATTAAATTATTAATAATATTGACTTTATCTTCAGTCTTAAGAATTGTTTTTTCTGATTGAAAACCATCTCGTGGACCAACTTCTGTAACTTTAACATGTTTTACTTTCATAAATAATTCTCCACAAACTTTTAAGTGTAAAAAAAATAATAAAGTTAAATACAAAATTATACAACAATCACTTGACCTTTTAAGAAATAAATAGTGATACTAGCAACATTATATTAACTTAAAAAATTCGGGGGATTTAATGAAACGTATTTCAAGTGCTTTATTAGTAGCTTCATCACTAATAATATCTACTTCTATTGCAAATGCAGACCAATTTGTTCGTATGGTTTCCGGACCATCTGGTGGGTCATGGTATCCATTAGGTGCTAAAGTGATGCAAGTCATGGAATCAGAAATAAAAGGAATTTCCACCTCTAATACTTCAGGTGGTGGTATTTCTAACGTTTTAGCTGTAGACGGTGGTGATGCAGAGATTGGCTGGACCTATGCTCATACTGTAGCAAATGGTTACACTGGAAAAGGTAAATTCAAGAAAGCTCATAAAAATGTAAGATACTTTGCCACATTATATGGTGCAGCTTTCCAAGTTGCTGTTAGAGCAGATTCAAAAATCAAAGGTTTTGAAGATATGAAGTCAGCTAATATTAGTCCTGGAAAACCAAAATGGACTGGAACAGCTTTTTGTGAATCTATTCTTAAAGAATATGGTTTTGATTTTGAGACCATTAAGAAAAATGGTGGTGTAGTTCACCAAGGTGACTATAAAGAGTCAGTTGCTTTAATGAAAGATGGACAAACTGATGTGTTTATGGCTGCTACTTCTGTCCCACAGGCAAGTTTTATTGAACTTGAGAACAGCCCTGGCATAAGGTTTATTGGATTACCAAAAGATCGAATGGACAGGATTGTAAAAAACAATCCAGGTTATATTTATGGAAACATTCCTGCAAGCGCATATAAGTCTCTTGATAAAGATATTCCAACATTAGGTATTGTAACATCTATGATTGTTCATAAAGATCTATCAGATGATTTGGTATACAAAATGACTAAATCTTTCTGGGACAACCATGCTGAATTTGTTAAGGTTAAAAGTGTATGGAAAAGAGTTCTTCTTAAAAAAGCAGTCGATGGCGCAGCTGTTCCAATACACCCAGGTGCAGCAAAGTACTATAAAGAACAAGGCGTAATGTAATTAAATAATTAATAATTAAAGGCACAGATTATTTTGTGCCTTTAATATTCAAACCTTTTTCGAATTATCAAATGTCTCAAAATCAAAAAAAACTAGTTTACAATGAAATTAAAGAAGTAAGCTTCTTTGATGAATTATTAGAGTGGAACAAAGATAAATCTATTTACTATTGGATTATAGTTATTTGTTCTTGGTTATCTGTAGGTCTTGCCTTTTATCACTTATTTGTAGCCGTCTATGGGACTCCAGAAGGAAGATCCTTTAGGTCAATTCATTTATCTGCCATGATGGTTTTAGCTGTTTTTATATATCCAGTTTTTAGAACTAACATAAAAGATCCTATTTTTTTAGAAAATGATCAAAAGGGTAATTTTTTAAGAACAATAGGTTTTAGCTATGATCTATTAATAATACTATCAATTATATTTGTTCAATTATGGACAACATGGGACATTGAAAACTTTATGATGAGATATGGAGACAAATATATTGGAGATATTATAGTTGGATCCATTTTAATTTTTTTAGTTTTAGATGCAACTAGAAGAGCAGTTGGTTGGGCTATGGTTATGGTTGCAGGTTTTTTTATGATGCACGCTCTTTATGCTCATAAATTTTTTGGTTTTTTTTATGGCCCACCTACAA
>Ga0213863_10001422_pt1 | contig 17383 bp, 15 predicted proteins | sample PICome_8_FD_160128 | JGI IMG/M metagenome (GOLD analysis project Ga0213863, IMG submission 160128) | Coastal seawater microbial communities near Pivers Island, North Carolina, United States - PICO497 | ecosystem: Environmental > Aquatic > Marine > Coastal | place: USA: North Carolina... | reverse complement strand
CTCTTACAAAAGAAATGATAAATGGCTCTTTTATATCACAGATGCAAAAAAATTTCTGGCTTATAAATACGGCACGCGGATCTGCTGTTGTTACAAAAGACCTAGTGAAAAGTTTAAAGTCTGGAAAAATACTCGGTGCCGCATTAGACGTTTTGGAGTATGAAAAATCATCCTTTGAACAACTGTTTTTAGAACAAGTCCCCGAAGCATTCCAATATTTGATCAATGCAAATAATGTTCTACTAACCCCTCATGTTGCAGGCTGGACTTTGGAAAGCAACAAAAAATTGGCGCAAACAATTGTTGCCAAGATTAAAGAAAAATTTAAGTAACTTTATACTTCAAAGCAAAAACAAAAAAGCGATGAAGTACGAAGCAGCTTCCCCAGAAGCATATATTAAGCAACTCCCTGAGGAGCGGAAAATAGTCATTAAAAAATTACGTGCCATTATCCAAAAAAATTTACCGAAAGGATTTCAAGAGTGTATCAATTACAACATGATTGGATATGTAGTTCCTCATAGCACCTATCCCGATGGATATCATTGCAACCCAAAAACGCCACTACCATTTATGAATATTGCTTCACAAAAAAACTTTGTAGCAATTTATCATTCAGGAATCTATGCAAAAAAAGAATTATTTGAATGGTTTGTGGGCGAATACCCAAAGCATGCAAAAAGAAAATTAGATATGGGGAAAAGTTGTGTTCGTTTTAAAAAAATGGACGACATTCCTTATAATTTAATTGGTGAGTTGTGTCAAAAAATGACGGTAAAAGAATGGATAAACACCTACGAATCAGCCATAAAGAATAAATAATATGAAAAAAAGAGTAACAGGAATTGGGGGGTTGTTCTTTAAAAGTGAAGACCCAAAAGCATCCAAAGAATGGTATCGAAAACATCTTGGTTTTAATACGGATGAATATGGCGCAACGTTTTGGTGGAAAAACAAGGAAGGAAAAGACGCTTCGACACAATGGAGTCCATTTGCAAAAAAGACCGATTACTTTGAACCCTCTACCAAAGACTATATGTTTAACTATCGGGTGGAAGACCTGGTAGAATTGCTTGCTGTTTTAAAAGCGGAAGGAGTAACAATTGTAGGAGAAATGCAAGAATTTGATTATGGGAAATTCGCTTGGATCCTAGACAATGAGGGAAATAAAATTGAACTTTGGGAACCTGTTGACAGTGCTTTTTTGTAAATTTATAAAAATTAATCGCAATGGAAATAATTGATAAAAATGGGAATACAATTCACAGCCAAGAAAGTAAACGAATTTTGGCGGGTGTCTTAGCGATTGTAATCGGTCCTTTGGGCATCCATAAATTTGTTTTGGGATACACCACTCAAGGTTTGGTCCTTCTTGGAGTGAGTCTTTTTACCTGTGGAATTGGCGTATTTATAACAAGTATCATAAGCTTGATCGAAGGAATTGTTTACCTCTCGAAATCGGATGAAGCATTTATTCACACCTACCAACTAAAAAAAACAGCTTGGTTTTAAAAATTACGATCTATGAAAATCTTTTCAAATTATCCAACAGAAGTATTAACACTTCTTTTTTTAATTGTCACGTTCCTACAATCCGGAATTGACAAACTAACAGATTGGAATGGCAACCTGACTTTTATAAAGGGACATTTTATAAATTCTCCTTTAAAAAATGCGGTACCTCTTTTACTCGTGATTGTTTTAATTGTAGAAATGGCAGCGAGTATTTGTATGCTTGTAGGTGTTTATCAACTCTACACTTCCGAAATCAAAGAAATGGCACTTTTGGGTGTGGCACTTTCTGCTGTAAGCTTACTCTTTCTTTTAATTGGACAACGCCTTGCAAAAGATTATGCTGGAGCGATGACCTTAGCAGTGTACTTTATCATCTGCCTCTTTGGACTGTATTTGTTGAATAAGTAAATATTATTATAAAAAAATATTCATCAATTATATTTATTAAAAAACACCCTCAAAACATTCGTTTTAAGGGTGTTTTTCCTTTATTTATATTGTTGTCTATGCAGTAAGCGTCAAATAGGCTTAAAAGGCTATTGAATTCAATTTTAGTTGTTTTTAAGTATATAAATTAGTGAAGAATACTCAGAAGTTTTTTTTGCTTTCCTATTGGATTGAAATCCGATCCAAAATGACTTGAAAATATTCATTTTTCCGTTTTTATATTTTTCGCTCAAAAGAGAAACATAAAAGGCATCAAATTTCATTGGAAGCACTCGAATAACATTCAAAGAAACTTTTGAAAATAATTGCTGAATGCTTGTTTGGGAGAAATGCCACAAATGTCTGGGAACATCAAAAGCGGCCCAAAAAGCACCATAATATTTTGCATCAAAACTTTTATAATTTGGAACTGCAATTACAAGCCTGCCATTCTCTTTTAAGTGTTCTTTGAGACTTTGTATGAAGGATTCTAAATTTTCTACGTGCTCTAAAACATGCCAAAGTGTGATAACATCAAACTTTTGTTCTTTGAAAAAAGAGAGGTCTTTTTCTAACAAAACATTTTTGCTTTTTGCAATTTCGCGGGCCTTTTCACTAGGCTCTATTCCAAAAACGTTCCAGTGATTTTTTTTACAGACTTGAAGAAAATCGCCGGTTCCTGCTCCTACATCTAATACGGTTTTCTCCGCTGTTGCGAAAGAATCCAACAGCATTACTTTCTTTTTTAAGGTATATTTTTTTACAATTTGATATGCCTTTTCGAAAAGAGATTTTTTAGCATCGGTGTGTGAAATATAAGCATCGCTTTGGTAATATTTTTCTAAATTGGAAGGAACGGGCGTTGTAACCAAAAAATCGAATTCTTGGTTTTTCATTAGTTGATAAACCTCTCCTGAAACGGAATGATCTGTACAGTTTAAAAAGGGGGTTGCGTTTTTTTGAAAACGACTTTCTTGCGACATAATCTTAAAATTAGCTTAGATGTTCCTCGTGGAACATCCTCCTTTTTTTTGTTTATTCATCTACCCATATACACCAACAAAACAGAGATGTCACTTGGTGAAACGCCACTAATTCTACTTGCTTGTGAGATGGAAGTGGGTTGTATTTTTGACAATTTCTCTCGTGCTTCAAAAGAAATAGATTGTACTTTTTGATAATCAAATGTAGCAGGAATCATTACATTTTCTAAGCGGTTTAATTTGTCTGCATTGTGCTTTTCTTTCTCAATATAGCCTGCATATTTTAAATGAATCTCAACCTGCTCTATCACATCAGGACCTATATTATGATCGGAAACAAAAGCACGTAATTTATCGATCACCATAAAATCTTTAAAAGCCAATTGCGGTCTTGCCGCAATTTTAAAAAGTTTCATAGACTGTCTCACAAGAGCCAATCCTTTTGCTTCTAACAGTGGGTTTACCTCTGCCTCCTTAACACTTGTAGCTTCCAAAAACTGAATAAGTAAGGCTGTTTTTTCTCTTTTTTGAACGACTAGGTCCAGGCGCTCTTGAGAAGCCAAACCCAATGCATGCCCAATTGGCGTAAGTCTCAAATCGGCATTATCTTGACGCAGGAGGGTTCTATATTCGGCACGTGAAGTAAACATGCGATACGGTTCTTCGGTCCCTTTTGTAATTAAGTCGTCTATTAAAACCCCTATATATGCCTCATTCCTTTTTAAAATAAAAGGCTTTTTATTTTGTACTTTAAGCGCAGCATTCACGCCGGCCATTAATCCCTGTGCAGCGGCTTCTTCATATCCAGTAGTCCCATTAATTTGACCCGCAAAAAACAAGTTCTTCACTAATTTGGTTTCCAAGGAATGGGTCAATTGAGTGGGTGGAAAGTAATCGTACTCAATGGCATAGCCATATCTTAAAAATTTTACGTTCTCAAAACCAGCAATGGCACGGATTGCTTTGTCTTGGATGTCTTCAGGTAAAGAAGTGGAAAATCCATTAACATAAATTTCTACCGTAGTCCAGCCTTCGGGTTCTACAAAAACCTGGTGACGTTCCTTGGTGGCAAAACGATCAACTTTGTCTTCTACAGAAGGACAATATCTTGGGCCTGTAGATTGAATTCGACCATTAAACATTGGAGAACGGTCAAAACCTTCACGAAGCAGATCGTGTACTTTTGCGTTGGTATAAGTTAGGTAACAAGAGCGTTGTTTTACTAGCGGTTTTGTCGCTGGTAAATACGAGAATTTTTCGGGGTTTTCATCGCCGGGCTGTTCAACCATTTTGGAAAAATCTAAAGAACGACTGTCCACTCTGGGAGGGGTTCCTGTTTTCATTCTTCCCGACTCAAAACCTTTGGCAATTAGGTCTTCCGTGATCCCTGTAGAGGCTCCTTCACCTGCTCTTCCTCCTCCGAATGTTTTTTCTCCAATATGAATCAACCCATTTAAAAAAGTGCCTGCGGTAATCACAACTGTTTTGGCTTTGATTTCAAGACCCAAAGCGGTTTTTACGCCAATAATGGTATCTCCGTCGAACAACAAACCATTAACAGAATCTTGATAGAAATCTAAATTTGGTGTTTGTTCCAACATCGTCCTCCAACACTCCGCAAACTGCATTCGATCTGACTGAGCTCTTGGGCTCCACATTGCGGGTCCTTTTGATTTGTTTAGCATCTTAAACTGAATTGCGGTCTTGTCGGTTACAACGGCGCTGTAACCTCCTAGCGCATCAATCTCTCGAACAATTTGTCCTTTAGCGATTCCTCCCATTGCGGGGTTGCAACTCATTTGTGCAATGTTCTGCAAATTCATCGTGATAAGCAGAGTATGCGCACCCATGTTGGCACTTGCCGCTGCCGCTTCACTCCCTGCGTGGCCACCACCAACGACAATAACATCAAAAACTGTTGAAAATAAACTCATTTTATTGTTTCACGTGGAACTAATTATTTAAACACTTGATAATCAAACTTTTAAAAAAGAAATTGCCTTATCTTCTTCAAGGGTCATTGCTTTTTTATCTGCAGGATCTTTGTCTTTAAAACCTAGATAATGCAGCACTCCATGAATCATAACTCGGTGCAATTCTTCCAGAAAAGACACCTTATAATCTTTGGCATTCTCGGCAACTCTTTCAATGGAAATATAAATATCACCATTGATAATTTTTCCGATCGTATTGTCAAAACTAATTACATCTGTAAGTGTATCGTGTTGTAAAAATTCAACATTTAATTTGTGCAAATATACGTCATCACAAAAAATATAGTTGATTTCTCCAACGGTAAAGCCGTGATTCAAAATAACGTTTTCAACCCATTTTTCATAGGTTGCCTCTACTTCCAATACAAAAGGAGTTTCGTAATTAAACGTAATCATCAGATATCTTTGTTTGTTTTAAAAAACTTCACTTATTCTTAAACACCGTAAAAGAAATATTGCTTGAAAAACAGCTTGCTTTCACGTTACTGTTTTTGCTTTGGTTGTGAGAAATATTCACGAACCTTCTTTTTAAAATGCTGCTGCAAAGGTAAGGATTGTCTGTTTAAAATCTCTGTTTGATTGTAAAACAACTTTTTAAACTCCAATTCTTTCTTTTTGTTAGATTTCGTAAGGACTTGATTAGTGGTCGATTTTCTTTTATTTTCTCTGCCCTGCGCTAAAGCTGCCTTGTCTAATTTTAACAACTCATAGTTTAATTGCTGCATTTTTTGGAGGGTCTGGGAATGAAATCCTTTTGCTAAGATTTCGTTTTCTAATTGCTCCATGGTTTTCAGTACTTTTTTGGCAGGGAGGTTACCATTGGGTGCGCTTCCTTCACTTTCTTTAATCGCTTCTTCTAATTGCTGCCGAAGCAACTGCTGTTCTTTAAATATTTGATACAAAGCGCCATCTAAGTCTTCGGATTGTGAATCCGAGGAACCGTTGTTTCCTTTGGAACCATTTCCTCCTGCTTTCCCTGTTTTTCCCTTTTTTCCTTCTTCTCCGGGCATTCCTTTTTCTCCTGGCTTATTGGCGCCTTCTTTCCCTTGTTTTCCTCCAGGTTTTGCGCCATTTTTCATACCTTCTTTCATTTTTTTTGAAAGTGCTCCTTGTTTTTTGATGATGTCGGGCAAACGGAATTCAGATCCCTTTCCTTTGCCTTTGCCTAGTTTCATGGACATCGATTTCTTTAAGTTCGTGAGCATGTTGCTTAAATAATCTGCTAAATTATTTGTGGCAGTCATCACATAACGCTGGTTGGAAACTCCGTCTGAGAACCTGTTTTCACTAAAATTTTCAAGGGTTTGTTCCAAATTATAGTGCGCCGAGGAAAGATCGTCTTGAATTTTCGTGGAAATTTTGGGAAGTCGCATCGACAATACATACAAACTATCGTCAATATGTTCAAAATACGTTTTCAGCTCATTTTGTTTTTTTAGTGAAGCGCCAAAACTAGGATGGGATGTTGAGATTTCGTCAAACCGATGCATTAACCCTTCTTGTTTGAATGAAAAAGTAACTAAGTTTTCTAAAACCTTTCGCAAATCATCTAGGTTTTCTTCCAAAGAATCCAGTTCCATGTTCATCATTGCCTGTTGCATTTTGGCACTCATTTCTTTCATTTTTTGAGCGGCTTTCTGTTGGCTTTTCTGTGCGGATGCAGGTGTTTTTTTTGAAAGTTTTTCTTCGGATTTTTGAAGGGCCTCTTTTATCGCTTCTTTTTCGTCTTCGGTGTCTGGAAGCGCCAACGGTTCTTTTAATTTTTGATTGTCTTTTGAAAGTGTGTCTAACTCTTTGTTGATGGCTTCAAAAGTTGTTTTAATGGCTTTTTGTTTCGTTAGCGTGCTGTCATTTTTTTTAGTAAGTTCCTCTTGTTCTTTGGATAATACTGTTAATTTGTTTGCCAGTTGCATGGCTTTTTGTTCTACATAGAAGCGTTTTACAAGTTCTAACGTTCTTTCTAAACTTCGCGCTTGCTGTTTGTTTTGCTGCGCCAGCTCTTTGGCTTTTTTAAGTAGCTCTTCTTTGTTTAGTTTCTCGGCAATTTTACCAATTTCATCAAGAAGTTTTTGCTGTTTGTCTTGTTTCTTTAGTTCTTCTATTCGATTTTTTAAATCTTCTTTTTTGTCTTGGAGACCTTCACTTTGTGCTTTTTTTTCGCTTAGGTTTTCTTGCAGCTTTTCGGTTTGACGCTGTATCCTTTTTTTATATTCTTGTTGGCGCTTTATAAGAGATTGCTCTTTTTTCTGATCGTTCCAGTCTCTTTTTTTCTTGCGTTGAATTTCTTGCTGAATTTTTTCAAACTCCTGCTGCTGCTTTTGATTTTCCGAAAGACTTTTTTCTAGATTATTAAGGGTGTTTTTTTGTTCTAACAGCAATTCTTCTTCTATTTCAACTGCAGTTTTTTGTCGGTACTGAAACGTTTCTGACTTGGTTCTTTTACTCCCATTAAAACCATCATTGTCAAAAACCTGAAAAAAGAGCTCGTAATTTACACCCGTTTTCAGGTTGCATCCTTCTGGAAATTGATAGTAAAAGGACTGTATGTTTTTGTTGTTAATTGAAAAATCCAAGGTTTGTTTATTTGTTGGATTTTCTTTTTCAAAATAGACCAATTGTAGTTTTTGCAAACCGTAATCGTCTGAAATCTGTCCCGCAAATTGAACCATTCCCCGTGAAATACTATCAATGTTGGTGACTACTTGAATCGCAGGGAATTCATCTTTGACAACATCAAGGGAAAACTGCAGTTGCTCATAATCTTTTAAAGGATTGTTGGAAGCGGTAATTGTATAAGAAATTGGTTTGACAATTTGTTTTGTAAACACAAAATCGGATGTTGAAATGGGGATAAAGAAATTTCTTTTGGTTGCCGCAATAAAAGAAAGCGTATCTGTTGCTGTTACTTTTACATTCCATTGTACTTGGGTGCCTTCTGGTAAAATGTGATTGCCTGTATTTTGAATGGTTTCATTTTTTCTCCCCAAGTAATTTGGATAGTTTAACTCCATAAACACATTTAAGATCGTAGGGGTTTTTACCACTTCTAAATTGTAATTTAAGGATTGTACTCCGTTGGCTGTTAGGTAAAAAGTAATCGGGGTTTCTACTTGTGAAAACGTATGTGTAAAGGTAGTTTCGTTTTGTTTTTGAAGCAGGTATTCTTGTTGTTGATACACAATTTTAACCTCCTCTGGACGCACCGTTCCTTTTGTTTGTATCTGAAGTGTAAACGGGTTTCCTTGAATTGCTTTCAAAGAATCATTTGCAATGTGAAATGCAAAGGGTGCAGGAGGTGTAAAGGCGGTTCTATGGTTTACAACACGGTCAAAACTTTGAGTTAATGCTGTGGTACTTCCTGAAAAGACGGTAATAACTCCTATAACTATTGGAACAATGGCATACTTTAAATACTTTTTGTTTTTAGTAAAATCAACCGCTTTGATAAAGGGAATGGGTTGAATTTCGGCGGCTTTTTGCGCGATGCTGGCCACTAATAAATCCGAAGGATTCGGGTCTTGTTTCAGTTGTAAAATATTGAGCAGTTTGTCTTGAATTTCTGGAAAATGATTTCCAATAATCCTGGAAGACTCTTGGAATGAAATTCCTTTTTGTAGGCCAATCAATTTTAGTATCGGTTTTAAAATAAATTGCACCAATAAATAGGCTTCTACTAAAATAAATGTCCAAAAAAGAGCGGTTCTTGCAAGGGGTTGCAACCACAAAAAAGACTCGATAAATAGGGTTACAAAAAAATAGATGCATCCTAAAGAGAAAAACAAGATCGTCCCTTTTAGCAATTCACTTTTGTAATATTTACGAGTAAAATGCTGTAATTTCTCTGTTATTATTTGATAGCCTTCCATCATGAACGAATAAAAATACTGCTTTTAAGGAAATCATCCGCATTATATTTGTTAAAACGCCGGGGAGGTCTTGCTGGGAAATGACGGAATGCTTAAAGTGGTTGGTTCATTTTAGATAGGTTTTGAGCATTCCGTTGTTTTAATTGCAGCACAAAAAATCACTTAGGGTTCTTTTTTTAATGATCTTTCCCCGGTAAAAAATTCCAATCCCTCTCCTTTTTTATTCTAAAAACACCTGCTTTTTCTTTGTGGGAATTTCACTCCTCTTCCAAGAAAAAAGTATCTTTGCGACATCCAAAAACCAAAAAAAATGGAATCTAATGTTCGTGTACGTTTTGCCCCAAGTCCCACAGGACCCCTACATATGGGTGGTGTAAGAACCGCTTTATTTAATTATTTATTTGCTAAAAAGCACAACGGAACTTTTATCTTACGTATTGAAGACACCGACCAGACCCGTTATGTGGCCAATGCAGAACAGTACATTATAGATGCAATGGATTGGTGCAACATTCCTTTTGACGAGGCTCCTGGAAAAAATGAAAAATTTGGTCCTTACCGACAATCTGAACGGAAAGACCTCTATAAAGAACACATTGAAGTGCTGTTACAATCCGGTTGGGCATATTATGCTTTTGACACTGCAGCACAATTGGATGCTGAGAGGAAAGGACATGAAGAAAAAGGAAAAACCTTTATTTATAATTGGCACAACCGAGAAAAAGGCCGATTGGTAAATTCCTTGGTATTGTCAAAAGAAGAGGTGCAAGAGCGAATTGATCGTGGTGACAAGTATGTCGTTCGTTTCAAATCTCCACAAGACGAGACCCTTGTAATACAGGACGAAATTCGTGGAGAAATTAGCATTGACACCAACGTATTGGATGATAAAATTTTGTTTAAATCTGATGGCATGCCTACGTATCATTTGGCAAATATTGTCGATGATCATTTCATGGAAATCACGCACGTAATTCGAGGTGAGGAATGGTTGCCGTCTATGGCATTGCATGTTTTACTATACCGAGCTTTCAATTGGACTGCACCAAAATTTGCACACTTGCCTTTGATTTTAAAACCTATAGGTAAAGGAAAATTAAGCAAACGTGACGGAGATAAACTAGGATTTCCAGTATTCCCTTTGGGATATACGAACGAACAAACGGGAGACATTTCTCGAGGTTATAAAGAAGCGGGTTATTTTGCAGATGCCTTTGTGAATATGTTGGCGCTATTAGGCTGGAATCCTGGTACGGAACAGGAACTTTTTTCTTTGGAACAATTGGTACAGGAGTTTGACTTGAGAAGAGTGAGTAAATCTGGCGCAAAATTTAGCCCCGAAAAAACCAAATGGTTCAACCAGCAATACATGCAAGCCAAAGACGATACTACTTTAACAGCGTTGTTTCTTCCAATATTAGAAACGAAAGGAGTTTCTTCTGAAAAAGAATATGTTCAAAAAGTAGTAAGCGCTATTAAAGAGCGTGCTGTTTTTGTGGAAGATTTTTGGGCTTTGTCTGATTTTTATTTTCAGGATCCAACAACTTACGATGCAAAGGCTTCTAAAAAAAACTGGAAAGAAGGTACTGCTGACTTAATGAATGAATTGGTTGTTGTTGTAAAAGAGATTCAAGAATTTACTACTGCAAATACGGAAAACGTAATTAAAGAGTGGATTACTAGTAAAGAAATTGGTTTTGGTAAAATAATGCAACCACTTCGATTGAGTTTGGTAGGGGCTTTAAAAGGACCTCACTTGTTTGATATTATTGAAATGATTGGAAAAGAAGCCACTATCAAAAGAATTGAAAAAGCGATCGACTACCATCAATAAGCTTGAAGTTGAGATTTTAAAAAAACCACTACATACTGTAAGTGTTTTTTTTATGTCTAAATGTGTAACATTCTTTAGAAATTTCGTCTTGTAAGTAGGTATTTAAAGCGGTATCTTTACAAAAAGCGAACATTCACCTTTTAAAAAAAAACACATGAATTTAATTCCAATTATTATAATCGGCCTTATTGCCCTTTTCCTTTTCTCCGCTATTTTTACGGTCAAACAACAAACGGCTGCAGTGATAGAAACTTTTGGGAAATTTAGTAGCATTCGTCAATCTGGTTTTCAAATAAAAATACCTATCATCCAAAGAATTGCAGGAAGATTGAGTTTAAAAATTCAACAACTAGATGTAATTATTGAAACAAAAACAAAGGACGATGTTTTTGTGAAATTGAAAGTTTCTGTTCAATACAAAGTAATTAAGAGTAAGGTGGAAGATGCTTTCTATAAGCTCGATTATCCACACGATCAAATCACTTCTTATGTTTTTGATGTAGTAAGGGCTGAGGTTCCTAAAATGATTTTGGACGATGTTTTTTTACGGAAAGATGATATTGCCATAGCGGTAAAATCTGAATTGAACGAAGCGATGATGACTTATGGGTATGACATTATTAAAACTCTGGTAACAGATATAGATCCTGACGCACAGGTAAAGGAAGCAATGAACCGAATTAATGCTGCTGATAGAGAAAAAACTGCGGCACAGTATGAGGGTGATGCACAACGTATTTTAATTGTAGAACGTGCAAAAGCAGAAGCAGAAAGCAAGCGTTTACAAGGACAGGGTATTGCAGATCAACGGCGAGAGATTGCACGTGGATTGGAGGAATCTGTAGAGGTTTTAAACAAGGTAGGTATCAACTCTCAAGAGGCTTCTGCTCTAATTGTAGTTACACAACATTATGATACTCTTCAATCGATTGGACAGCAAACCAATAGTAACTTAATTTTGTTGCCAAATTCTCCACAAGCGGGAAGTCAAATGTTAAACGATATGGTGGCCAGCTTTACAGCAAGCAATCAAATTGGTGAAGCAATGAAAAATCCAAAACCTAAAAAGTTAGAAGAAGGAAATTAAAAAAGTCTTTCAAAAATAAAAAGCTCCGTTTGATATTTCAAACGGAGCTTTTTTTATCTGTATGTTAAAAAATTAGTTTCCTTTTTCTAACTTATCGTCTTTCTTTACTTCTGTATGCTCGTCTTTGGTGGCTTTTTTAAATTCTTTAATACCGCCACCAATTCCTTTCATTAATTCTGGAATTTTTTTACCTCCAAACAATAGTAAAAGTGCCCCTACAATAAGAACCATTGAAAGTGGGCTTGGCATGCCTAATAAAAAAATATTTAACGTAATCATGTGTTTCTATTTTGAGTTACAAATATACAAAAACGTTTTTATACTTGATAAAAGAAATTGCTAATCCTTTTTTTGAATGATTCCTCCTACTAATTTTTTATCTCTTATTAAATCTGGATTTCCTTTGTAAAAAATAGAGCCTCCAAAACTAACTTTTGCATTCAATACTTTGCCTGCAAAAATTTCTGCTTTTGCGCCGGTTCCAGATTTTACCATCGCACTGTTGTCTACTTTCAAACCAAAACCATGGTAAATACCATACAAATCTACATCTACATCTTGGTTGTTTGCAGTCCCTGTTAATTTTACAATTCCTCCAGAGATGGCTTTTACAACAATATTTTTGGCATTTAAAACCACGTTTATGTAAGCGCGCTCTTGTGCACTTATTTCTACTTCGTCTTGTTGAAAGTCTTTTGCAGTAATGGTAGCTCCTTGATTGGCATCAATTACAGTAAGAATATCTTTATAAAAAAGTTGAATAAAGACTTCTCCATCTGCAGTGTTGTTTGCTGGTTTTAAAGAAAAGGGTAAGGATAATTTTAACGTATTATTCACCGTTTTAACTCTTACCATTTCTGACTTCTTTCCTGTAATTTCTAATTTATTTTCTGTAGATTTTATAAGTTCTACTTCAATACCATTGTAAACTTTAAGTATTGAATAGTCTCCTAAATTTTTAGTAACTTTTGTTTGTCCACAAATTGAGAACGCAAAGAATAATGCTCCTATAAAAATTATCTTTTTCATCATTTTAAAGTTTGATTAAATAAGTTCTTTCAATAAAGTTACTAATATAAAGTGTTTTTCTATTTTTTATTGTGTTTTTTTTATGTTAAAGTAGTTTAATTTTCAATTAAATTAAAATCTAGGTGCTTGCGTTCTAAATCTGCATTTTTCACTTGTACATTTACAGCATCTCCTAATTGATACATTTGTTTGGTGTTTTGACCAATAATTGCAAATTGCTGCTCATCAAAAGAATAAAAATCGCTCTTTATATCTCTAATTCTAACCATACCTTCACATTTATTAGTGGAAATTTCTACATAAATACCCCATTCTGTAACTCCTGTGATTACTCCTTCAAAGACTTCATCATTGTGATCTTGCATGTATTTTATTTGCATGTATTTTATAGAAGCACGTTCTGCTTTGCTTGCCAATTCTTCTCTTTTGGAAGCGTGTTTACAATTCTCTTCGTATTTAATTGCTTTTGGAGTATCTCCACCCTCTAAATAATGTTGTAACAATCGGTGTGTCATTACATCTGGATAGCGTCTAATAGGAGAAGTAAAATGACTGTAATAATTAAAAGACAATCCATAATGTCCAATATTTTGAGTGGTATAAACAGCTTTACTCATAGAACGAATCGTAAGTGTTTCAATCATATTTGATTCTGCCTTTCCTTGAACATCACTTAATAATTGGTTTAAAGATTCTGAGGTACTTTCTTTTGTTTCTGTATTTATCTTATAACCAAACTTACTAATAATGTTTTCTAATGCTGCTAATTTCTCAATATCTGGTTCATCGTGAACTCTATAAACAAAGGTTTTATTAGTTGCTTTTCCTTTAGAAAAACCAATAAATTCAGCAACTTTACGATTGGCCAATAGCATAAATTCTTCAATTAATTTATTCGCATCTTTTGATGTTTTAAAGAAGACACCAATTGGGTTTGCTGCTTCGTCTAAATCAAACTTTACTTCCACTCTATCAAAAGAAATAGCCCCTTGTTGCATTCTTTTTTTACGAAGAATCTTAGCGAGTTCATCTAATTTTAGAGTCGCTTCTACAATTTCTGGAGTCACTTCATATTCTTTATCAAGAATTGAAACTTCTAAAGGCATTGTATACGGTTTTATAGCTGATAATGTACAATTTTCAATAATGGATTGTGCTTCTTCATATGCAAAACGTTGGTCAGAATAAGTTACGGTTCTCCCAAACCATTCATTGACAATTTGTGCTTTAGGGTTTATTTCAAACACTGCAGAAAAGGTAAGTTTTTCTTCATGAGGTCTTAAAGAACAAACTCCATTACTTAATTTTTCTGGTAGCATTGGCACTACTCTATCAACCAAATATACCGAAGTAGCTCTTTCAAAAGCTTCATCATCTAAAATTGTTTTTGGGGTTAGATAATGCGAAACATCTGCAATGTGAATTCCAATTTCAAAATTTCCATTTTCTAGTTTTTTAAATGACAATGCATCATCAAAATCTTTTGCATCTTTTGGATCTATAGTAAACGTAAGATCTTGACGCATGTCTCTTCGTTTATAAATCTCTTCTTTGGTAATTTCAATAGGTAAATTAGCCGCTTCTTGTTCTACTTCTGAAGGAAACTCATAAGGCAAATCATACTCTAATAAAATAGCATGTATTTCTGTATTGTGTTCTCCTGGTTTTCCAAGAACTGCTGTAATTTCTCCAAAGGGATTTTTAGACTTTTCGGGCCAATCGGAAATTGTAGCTTGTACTTTATCACCATCTTCAGCGCCATTCATTTTACGCTCCGGGATAAAAATATCTGCGTACATTTTATTGTTGTCTGGAACTACAAAACCAAAATTTTTGTTCTTTTGTAGAACACCTACAAATTGGGTTTTGGCGCGTTCTATAATTTCAACAACATCCGCTTCGTATTTTTTTCCACTTCGCTTTTTAAATACATAAGCTTTAACGGTGTCATTATGCAATCCTTTACCTAGATTTGAATTTGGTATAAAAATATCATCTTCATAATCATCAGAAATAAAATAACCATTTCCATTGGAAGTAATATCTAAAGTACCTATGGAATATTTTCGATCTTGATTAATTTGAAACTTACCGCGCGCTACTTCTACAATTTTTTGAGTTGCTGTTAATTCGGCCAATCTCTTTATTACTTGAGTTTTACCATCAGTATCTATGATACTTAATTTACTGGAAATTTGCTTATAATTATAGGATTTAGAGGTATCTTCTTTTAAAATTTTAAAGATATTCTTAGTTAAGTCTTTTACAATATTTCCTTTCTTTTTATATATTTTTTTCTTTTTTCTTGTCATTCTAAATTCTATTAATGTATTAATTAAAGTTCTTGTTTAACTGAAATCAACAACTATTGTAAAGTACTATTAATTTTACTGTTTATATATTAAATAATAGTTATCAAACTATTATTGTACTTTGCCTTTTAAATTATTATTTATGTCTAAATCTTGGTTTATCATTGCAAACCCTATTGCAGGAAATGGAAAATTTTCTAAACGGTGGAAGGAAATTCAACAAATACTTAACAGTAAGAATTTAGACTATTCTTTTGTTTTTACACAATTTTCTAAACACGAAATTGAATTGGTGCAAAATGCAATTCAGCAAGGTTTTAGAAATATTATTTCCGTAGGTGGAGATGGAACGCTACATAATGTAGTTAACGGAGTAATGATGCAAAGGTACGTAAATTCTTCTGATATAACTATTGCAGTGCTTCCAATGGGAACGGGAAACGATTGGATTAAAACTTATAACATTTCAAAAAACATACCTAAGGCGATTGATAGTATTTTAAAAAGAAAGACAATCTTACAGGATATTGGTAAAATAGAGACAGAAACAGGTGTCGTTTCTTATTTTAATAATGTAGCGGGCCTGGGATATGATGGTTATATAGCAAAAAAGCTGCAAGAGGTAAAAAAATTAGGTGCTTTGTCTTATTTAATTGCTGGATTTTATGGGTTTTTATTTTATAAGAAGTCTGCCTTTAAAATATTAATAAATCATAAAATAACTACACCTGTTTGTTTAATGACAATTGTTTCAATTTGTAAATTTTCTGGAGGTGGAATGCAATTTTCTGAAAAAGTAAATCCTAATGATGGGTTGTTTGATATTACCGTTGTTAAAAACCTTACTTTATTTGATTTGATTTTAAATATAAGAAAATTATACAACGGAAAAATTACTGAGCATCCTAAAGTAGCAACTTATCAAACCAATGAAATTACAATCATACCGCAAAATTCAAATACCTATATCCAAGGAGATGGTGAATTGATTGGTATTGGATCGGCAACATTCTCTATTATAGAAAAAGGAGTTCGTTTTGTGATTGCTTCTTTTTAATATTTTTTAAGACACTTTATTTTTTATTTTAAAATCATACTTATTAACAATCTATATAATATTCATTTTTCTTTTATAAAATTTTTAAAAACAATATTGTTTATAATAGTTTGTGAATAGTAACAATAAAAATAATTGTATTTATTTTTTTATATGAGTTATTAAAAATCATTCACATTCTGTGAAATAATTAAATCGTTTAAAATCAATAATCAGAAAAGGTTATTAACAATACTTATAAACAGTAATTCACAATAATTTTTAATAATTACTAATCCAATTAGTGTAAATAAATATCCTTTTAAATGTTGATAAACTCTTATAAAAAAACAATAAAAAAAGTTGTGAATGCAAACTTATAGCTTGTATTGTAATAATTTTTAAACTTTACAAAAAAAGTTTTAAAAATTTACAGATACTTCTTAACATCTTCTCAAAAACTCTAAACTACTAAAAAAGAAAAGGTTATTAAAAATGATAAAAAACTGAATGTTAATAAGCTTAAAACACACTTAGTTTCTGTATTTTTGTATAATACAACTTAATTAAAATCAATTTTTTATGACAATTGCTATTGGTAACGATCATGCAGGTACAGAATACAAATTTGAAATTGTAAAATATTTAGAATCGAAAGGACACACTGTTTTAAATTTTGGAACTGACACAAATGATTCTATGGATTATCCAGATGCAATACATCCAACTGCAACAGCTGTAGAAGATGGGAAAGCAACTTTTGGTATCATTTTATGTGGAAGTGGAAATGGCGCACAAATGACAGCCAACAAACACCAAGGAATACGTGCTGCATTATGTTGGAATAATGAATTAGTTGCATTGACAAGACAACATAACAATTCAAATATTTTAACTATTCCTGCCCGTTTTGTTTCTATACAACAAGCTTTGGGTTTTGTTGAATTATTTTTAAATACCCCATTTGAAGGTGGGAGACATAGCAATCGGGTTGATAAAATTTCTTGTTAGCATATTTTTAACTGTCCTCTATTTTTATGGATTTTTTTATCAAATCTTTTTCAGAATTAACTACAAGTGAGTTGTATCAAATCCTTCAATTACGAGCTGAAGTTTTTGTAGTAGAGCAAGATTGTGTGTACCAAGATGTAGATGGAAAAGATCAAAAATCATTACATATTTTTGGAATTAAAAACCAGCAGATAGTGGCATACACTCGAATTTTTAAACCAGGAGATTATTTTAAAAATGCAAGTATTGGTAGGGTTGTTGTAGTTGCTTCAGAGAGAAAATACGGTTTT
>Ga0213863_10001421_pt1 | contig 17385 bp, 27 predicted proteins | sample PICome_8_FD_160128 | JGI IMG/M metagenome (GOLD analysis project Ga0213863, IMG submission 160128) | Coastal seawater microbial communities near Pivers Island, North Carolina, United States - PICO497 | ecosystem: Environmental > Aquatic > Marine > Coastal | place: USA: North Carolina... | reverse complement strand
CCATACAGTATTGACACTGTACAGTATACATGCTAGGCGCTAAACAGATTCTATCCTGACATATTAAACGGTTATAAGCTTATAACAAAACAGTATTAGACAATCTCAATTGATTCGTTCAATATAGACACATGGTCAATAACGACTTAATCAATAAAAGGTAACTTGTTATGTATGAATCAGCTATTGCAAACGCTGCAAACGTTGCAGGTACATTAGCCGCTTGTGTTCGAGATGTATTAGAGACGGCGCAATTCACAATCGACCGAGACGCAGAGACGATAGTATTTCACAATGAAACAGATAGCTTGCTAGTCGAGGCAGTAATTGAATTGAGCGCCGATGATAATATAAACGCGCTCAAGACTTTAAAGTCTACAATCAACCGTGAGTCTAGAATGTTGGAATGTTTTGGCGCTGTCATTGAAACAGTGACAATGAAAAACGGAAAGACACGCGACAAGGTAACGCAGAAAGGTTATGCGCTGTCATTCAAGGCAACAAAAGGTTTTGAATGGACTATCAAAGCGCCAAAAACTGAAACGGAATCCGAGGGTGATAACGTGCTAATTGAGACGGCTAAAAATATCTCAAACGCGGAATTGTCCGAAGCGCAATTGCACCAATTAGCTGTCTTGTTAGCAGACGCAGCCGCTACCCTGTAACGGGGTAGCTTTTCCATAACTTGTTATGTTTTGAGGTTACACCATGAATCGTAAAGACATTGAACACATACGCGCCGCGTTGGACTATTCAAAGCCGCGCATGGAAATATCAGGCAAGGGTAGCGCAGCGACTCGAGAAGTGCGCAAGGGTAAACGCAAATATAAACACTTAAATCATTTAGTGTGGGTACGTTAACATGGATGATATTCTGACAGAATTGCGCCGATCACATGAGCGCCGACAAAAACGTAACAAGTTATAAACTGGGAGGCTAAAATGACAGATGAATTGATATGGTGTTTGGTTTGGGTTAGTATTCTTTTAACGATGTTCCCTTGGAGGGTAGGCAAATGAAAAATGTAATAGAAAAAGCGTTGACTGAAAAGTATGGCAGCGAGTTGGTCAGGTTTGAAATTCAACAAGCGTTCCATAGCCTTGCGCCTGATGACTGTAGCTTTCGCATGGTCTGGTACACTGACTCAAACGGGATAGTGGCTAGGCAGTGGCTTGAAACAATAGAGCAATGGGCCGCTGGCAATACAGAATTTTATTTTGAACATAGCTTTGGAGGGTAAACAAATGAAATTATTAGCAGAGCAAAGTAGCAACGCAAAGCTACGCAAGAACGCAAAGTATTCTGACAGGATACGCAGTTATATTATGTATATGAAACCTGACAGATCGGTGTGTCCCATGTCCGAGTTAGCAGGTTGCGAAGCCGCTTGTCTTAACACGGCAGGGCGTGGCGCAATGAATAGTGTACAGGCAGCGCGTCAACGCAAGCTTGACTACTGGCTAAACAGTCCCGATGATTTCCTTGCACAGCTACGCGCCGAACTCACCAAGATAAACGTAACATGTTATAAAAAAGGTAAGTCACCTGCGGTGCGTCTCAATGGTACGTCGGACATTGCATGGGAAAATACAGGCATCATCACAGACTTTCCCGACATACAGTTTTACGATTATACAAAGCTACCCAACCGCAAAGTGCCGGACAATTATCACTTGACGGTCAGCTATAGCGGAGCCAATGCGAAGTACGCGCAAAAAGTCAAGGACTCACGTCACAATATTGCGGTAGTCTTTCGTAAAGAATTACCCATATCATACCTTGACAGGGAGGTAATCAGCGGCGACGATCACGACATGCGCTTCTATGACAAGCGCGGTGTGGTTGTAGGCTTGACTGCTAAGGGCGCAGCTAAGAAAGATCAATCAGGTTTTGTAATTGACATTTAGGAGAGCACTAATGAATGAAGATTATTTAAGTCTATATCAAGACTTCACAGAAGCAGGCGACAAAAGTTTCTGTACTGCGCTGGCGTACTGCCTAGTCACTGGCGCTAACATGCACGTTGCCAATGCTAGACTGCGACGCAAGCGTGGACGTGGTGTGTCAGGACTGTTACTTAACGAAGCAATACAGGACGCTGGCTATCATTTGCTAGAAGTCAAGGTCAAAGGTTACGTAGAAAACCTACCAAAGAAGGGCTTGACAAGCGGCACATTCTTGGTTTACAGTTCGCGTCATGTTAGTGTAATCAAGGACGGTGTTGTGCTTGACTGGACAGCACTCAAAACAGCACGATCAAAACGCACAGTAGTTTGCTATCAACTTTTAAAAACTGGAGAGTCATTATGAATAAGTTAGTTGTTCTAATAGCAAGGGACGCAGCAATCGACAAGGCAGAGTACAAACTACGCGTCCGTAAGCGCAATCTCGAGAAGAATCTGCAAGATCACAAGGGCGAAATAGCAGTGGTAGATGGTGTCATCTATCAGGTTACCGACGTCGACCGACCCCGAATCATTAGAATAGGAGAGCTACCAGCATGAATAACACAGTAAAACTCAGGGATAACATTCAATATTTCCGCACTGAGGCAGCACGACACGCTTGGTCAATGCGTAGATTCAAGGGCATTCCAGTAGGTGAATACTACCAAGGCAGGTACGAGGCGTTGAAACATGCCGCTGAATACCTTGCGCTAACTGTAGACTCTATAGAATGGAGGGTGAAATAATGTTCTACCTAATAAAGTTTGACAGGGACGGTGGGGAGTCTGACCCTACACCTTACGAAACCTTAGATGAGGCTTTCTCAGCGGGTGAGAGCTGTTACGACAATCCACAGTGGGTAAGCTACAAACTATATGAAGAGCGTGACGATGGGTTTCTTTACGAGATGATAGGAGATGATTACTAATGAAATACCTAATCGAAATGGATAAAGACAACACCACCTATGAAGCATGGATTGACGTGCGCATGGATGAGGACGGGATCGTGGATGTAGACTTCGCCACCTGTCTGGGCTGGATCAATGACGAGGTGGTAGATGTGACTGACATACCACTTCACAGACAAGAGGAAATGCTGGAGCTAGCCGTGGATGAATACAGGTTAGATGATGGCGCAGACGCAGCGTATGACGCAATGAGGGACGCATGAGAGTATTACTTTTAGTTATGTTAATGAGTGGCTGTACAACTGTCAGCACTAACGACCCAGCTTGGGAGTATCCAAAGGAGAAGTTACAATGAATCGAGAAGAAGCTGTAGAACGCTTTAAATTTAGAGACATGAATCACCTAAATAAATTTACAGAATACTTGTCAGGCGCTAAATTAAAAGTGATTAAACAGATAGATCACATCACAGATGAGGGAGAACCGTTTGATGTTGTCTGTGTTAGGGTTTTATATACTGACGGTGACGGAGGGGCGCTACGGTTTTCTTTTTCTGAGATGCACGAAAGAGAAGGTTTTGCGGTAGGTAACGTAGACTGTAGATACTGCGAAATAAATATGGAGCACATGCAGACAGTTATTGATATTTTTGAAAACCCTGAAGACTGGGAAGATGGTGAAGTAGTTGTGTTTGAAGCTCCTTGTGTTGGCGATTCTTGGGAAGATTACAATTAGGAGAAGTTACAATGAACCAGTTAGAAACGTACCACAAACTGCGAGACGTACAGCGCAAGATCAAATACTTGCGTGACATCAACACCATGAACAGCGTAGGTGATCCTGTATCACACGGCGTAGCCTTGGCGTACGACAACGCATTCAACATGATCGACGGGGTAGCTAATCAACTGTACCGCGAAGGTATAGAACAGGAGAACTCAGATGCCTGATCCAGAACTGTTTAACTTAATGCTAGGCTTAAGCATAGGGTACATCATTGGGTTGCTTGTCGCAGTATGGAACGGCGACGCTTGACACCCAGTAAAATACATGCTATACTATTACTATAGAGTTAACTTAGAAGATAAACATAATCATATAACTTATTATAGTTTTAACTTTTAAGTCTCTTTAAAGAGGATCTTATGACAACTGCAAAGACGCACCAAAGTTGCCACGACTGTGGGCATCACAAATGTTTGACCGTTAACGAGGACGGATCATCGTACTGTTTCTCATGCGGTAAGCGTAGCAAGTCTGACGCTGGCTGGCAGGGTGTAACATACGAGCACCGCCCCGAAACCAAGAAGCAATTCAACGCTAAGCTACTGACAGGTAAGTACAGTGCCATCATTGACAGACGCATACAAAAAGAAACAGCAGAGAAGTACAGTGCTATTGTCGATGGTGATCGTGTGTTGTTTGGTTACTACGATGAAGGCAACGAACCCGTCGCAGCTAAGGTACGCTACCCTGATAAACGTTTCGTCACGGAGGGTGACTGGACAAAGGGCAGACTGTTCGGGCAGCAACTGTTCAGTGCAGGTGGACGTTACATCACCATAACTGAGGGCGAGTACGATTGCATGGCGGCATACCAGATGTTCGGTAGCAAGTACCCTGTTGTTAGTGTACGCAACGGCGCACAAGCTGCCATTAAGGATTGCCGTAATCAGTTTGAATACCTCAACAGCTTTGAGAATGTTATCATCTGCTTTGACAGTGACGAGCCGGGACAGAACGCAGCGAACGACGTTGCAGAACTGTTCGGTAACAAGGCTAAGATAATGAAGATGCCTGACGGCAAGGATGCCAACGAGTACCTGATCAACGGTAAGCAGGGCGAGTTCTTAAAGCAGTGGTGGGAGTCAGAGGTGTTCACGCCTGACGGTATCGTTAGACCCAGTGAGTTGCTTGCGGCTATCAAAGTACCACTACGCAGGGGCCTTACCTCTTATCCCTTTCGTCAACTTGACAACATGCTGTACGGAATCCGCCCTGCTGAATTGGTTACGTTGTGTGCTGGCTCAGGGCTTGGCAAGTCAACCATCCTCAGAGAGCTTGTGGTAGCCATGCTGAAGCAAGACAAGGACGGGTGTATGGGTCTTATGTTCCTAGAAGAAACGCCTGAGAGAACCTTACGGGGCCTTGTAGGGCTAGAGATGAACAAGCCTATACACTTACCCGACTGCGAATACTCACCGGAGGAGGTTGACAGGGTGTACCACGCCACCAACTACGAGAACAGGGTATTCTTTTGGGACGCATTCGGAAGTAACGAGATCGAACGTGTGCTTGGACGTATGCGGTACATGGTCAAGGGGCTGGGTTGTCAGTTCATTGTACTTGACCACCTATCTATACTGGTTTCCGACCAGCAGAACGGGGATGAACGCAAGGCAATCGACATGATCATGACCAAGCTACGTATGTTTGTTCAGGAGATGCGGATCACCCTGCTTTTAGTGTCGCACTTGAAGCGTCCAGATGGTAAGTCTTTGGAGGATGGTGCGGCTACAAGTCTCGGCATGTTACGGGGCAGCGCCGCTATCGCACAGCTATCCGATGCAGTGATAGGAGCAGAGCGAAACAGTCAGGCAGAGGACGAAGAAGAACGTAACACTACCAAGCTACGTGTACTGAAGAACAGGTTCAGCGGGAAGACAGGGCCAGCAGGTAGGCTAGTCTACAACGAGGACACCGGACGATTAACAGAAGAGGAGAATGCATTGTGAGATGCAAAGCCTGCAACATAGAACTGACAGACTACGAAGCCACGCTTCGCTGCTCTAACACAGACGAGTTCATCGACGTATGCAGCAGTTGCTTATCCGCTGGCGGTGATGTAAACTTTTCTGATCGCGCTGATCTAAGGACACTGGCTGACATACCAGAGTTCAGCAGCTTGTTTGACGAACTGGATGAATACTACAATGAGTAACATGGGACGATGGATTGTACAACAGGAGCAAGAGAATGACATACGCAGTTGTAGACTTAGAGACGACACTGGACTGGACGAAGATACATCTAGCGGGTGTGTATCTCCCGAACTCTGGGAAGAGTATTGCGTGTTACAACGCTACGCAACTAAAGGAAGCCTTGACTGGTATCTCCACACTGATTGGACACAACCTGATTGGGTTCGATCTGCGTAGGCTAGAAGAAGTTTGGGACTTCGTGTGGCAAGGTGACGTTGAAGATACTATGATCATGGGTAGGCTACTCGACCCAGCCATTGAAGGTGGACATTCACTCAAGCAGTGGGCGTTACGCGCAGGCAAGGAACTCAAGGGTGACTTTAACGTTGAGGACTTTGACAGAGAAATAACACCAGCCATGATTGACTACTGCCTTCAAGACTGCCGAGCAACGTGGTATGTACACCAGCACCTGACCAAGCAGCTAAAGAAGAAAGAGTTCAGCTACGCCTGTCAGGACTTGGAACATGCAGTGGCCTTCATGGTCAGTGATCAGATCGCTAACGGCTTTGCGTTTGATTTTAATCTAGGCTGTGACATATACACACAACATGAACAACGCATGAAGGAGATCGAACATGAACTACAAGAGGTATTTCCGCCCATTGTGGAGTTGCGGTGGAGTGAGAAGACTGGCAAGCCGCTTAAGGATAAGGTTACGGCATTCAATCCGGGATCACGACAACAAGTTGCAAGCCGACTTGAAAGTAAGGGTGCAGTATGGAAGACCCTCACAGAGACAGGTAAACCGAAGGTGGACGAGACAACCCTTAAGGAGCAGAGCCACATCCCTGAAGCTGTGCTGGTCTTAGAGTACCTGACACTATCCAAACGGATTGCAATGGTTAAGTCATGGCTCGACTCAGTTTCTGGATCGCGCATACATGGGTACGTCAACACATGCGGTGCTGTTACTGGGCGCATGACACACAGCAAACCCAACATGGCACAGATACCGTCTGAGTCTACGTACAGGGAATGCTTCACAGTTGAGGAGGGTAACGTGTTGGTAGGTGCTGACGCTTCTAGTCTGGAGCTACGCTGCCTAGCACACTACATGAAAGATGAAGAATACATCAGAGAATTACTTGACGGAGATGTACACTCAGCAACGCAACAGGCTGCTGGACTTGCAACAAGAGCTGATGCAAAGCGTTTTACCTATGCTCTCTTGTATGGAGCAGGAGACGCAAAGCTTGGATCTATCCTCGGAGGAAATGCTAAGACTGGCAAGCGAGCTAGAGATTCTTACCTACGAAACATGCCAGCTTTTGGGAGGCTGGTCAGAAAGGTTGAGTCACTTGCTGCAGAAGGAAGCCTACCCGGAATTGATGGACGAAGAGTCTGGATACGACACCAACATGCTGCACTGAACACACTGCTACAATCGTGTGGTGCAGTGATCATGAAACAGGCGTTAGTAATTGCAGGAGACAAACTCTGTAACGTGCCGCACAGATTTGTTGCGAACGTACACGATGAGTTTCAGGTAGAGACTACGCCAGAACACGCTGAAGAAGTAGGGAGGATACTAGTTGAATCAATCATAGAAGCAGGAGAGGTACTAGAACTACGCTGTCCAATGGACGGTGAATACAAAATAGGTAAGACATGGGCAGAAACCCATTGACACCTGTTAAAATACATGGTATAATATTACGGTAGTTAACTAAAAAGGAAAGCATTATGGATAAGCCACAACCACTTACAATCAAAGGTACACTCTACTGGGTTGAGCGTAACAAGCTCAATAAGTTCAGTGACAAGTACCAGATAGTTCTTGGTAACCTGAGCGAGAAGGCTGTATCTGCGCTCGACGACATGGGCATCGCCGCTGCTAACAAGGGTGACGAGAAGGATTACTTCATTACGATGAAGAGTAAGAATCCTATGCGCGTTACAGATGATCAGGGTGTTGAGTACGACTCCGATGTTATGATCGCTAACGGCAGTGAAGCAGTCTGTGTTGTAGGCTACTACGACTGGTCAGTAGGTACAGGACGCAGCCCAAGCATGATCAAGTGCAAGGTCACGAAGATGATCGAGTACGTTGATGATACTATCGACGAGGCTGACGCACTGTGATTCATATCGATGGGGACATTGTAGCCTACCGCTGCGCGTACAAGTCACAGGAAGACAGAGAGGAGTACGCGGCGTATAGTGCTGGTGCTTATCTGTCTGACTTGATCAGCGACTTGTACATCCTCATCGAGGACGAGCCTGAGTACCGTGTATACCTCACGGGAAAGGGCAACTTCCGCAACGAGTACGCAGTCACTGCTGGCTACAAAGCAAACAGGAAAGACAAAGAGAAACCTGAACACCTTGAAGCTATTAGGCAGTACCTGATAGACGAGTGGGCCGCTGTTGTTAGCGTAGAGGAAGAGGCAGACGACTTGATCGCCATTGCTGCTACCGCCGACGACGACTCACTGATTGTCAGTATCGACAAGGACTTCGATCAGGTTCCGGGCAAGCACTTCAATCCTAACAAGCAGAGTTTCTATGACGTTAGTCCTGAAGATGCTGTTCGTTTCTTGTATGAACAAATACTAACGGGTGACCGCGCAGATAACATCATCGGTATCAAGGGTGTAGGCCCAGTCAAGGCTAAGAAAGCACTGGCTGACTGCACAACTGAACGTGAGATGTATGATGTGTGTGTCAAAATGTATGACGACGAAGCGCGTGTCATTGAGAACGCAAGGTTACTATACCTACGCCGTCAAGAAGGAGAAATCTGGAATGCGCCGAACGAGGGATAACGTTCCGAAAGGCTACGACTCGTGGCTTGAATGGGACTTAGCGCAGCAGCTTAAGGGGTGTGAGTACCACCCTTGTGCCGTTGCATACGTACAACACAAACATTACCATCCTGACTTTACTTACAAGGCTAACGGTATAACATATTATATCGAAGCTAAGGGGAGATTCCGTGAGAAACCAGAGGCTCGTAAATATGTCGATGTCAAGAAGGCTCTCAAGCCAGAGGAGGAGTTGGTATTCGTGTTCCAAAACCCCAACAACAGAATGCCAGCAGCAACCAAGCGCAAAGACGGAAGCTACTACTGCATGTCAGACTGGGCAGAGCGTAACGGATTTGATTGGTACACTCCAAAGACTTTACCGCAGGAGTGGACGCAATGACTAGACACTTGATCATACCTGACACACAAGTAAAACCGGGAGAGAACTATGAACATCTTCGATGGGCCGCTCGGTACGCTGTTGCTACTAAGCCTGACGTTATTATCCACCTTGGTGATCATTGGGATATGCCAAGCCTTTCCAGTTACGACGTAGGTAAGAAGTCCTTTGAGGGACGGCGCTACTCTGAGGATGTACAGGCAGGTAACACAGCTATGGCTGCGTTCATGGACATTATCAAGGCAGAGCAGAAGCGCTTACGCAGTAACAAGAAGACAGTATGGAAGCCACGCCTAGTCTTTACGTTAGGCAACCACGAGCAGCGCATCGAACGTGCAGTAGAGAACGATGCCAAGCTTGAAGGGCTGATGAGCTATGACGACTTGGCGCTGAAGGGCTGGGAAGTACATCCCTACCTAAAGCCAGTTGTCATTGACGGTGTAGCATACTGTCACTACTTCACCAGCGGTGTGATGGGCAGACCAGTTTCGTCAGCGAAGCTACTGCTACAGAAGAAGCACATGAGTTGTGTGATGGGTCACGTTCAAGACAGGGACATCGCTTTTGATCGCGACGCATCAGGTAAACGTATGACTGCCCTGTTCGGTGGTATCTTTTACCAACACGATGAAGAGTACCTTAACCCACAAACTAACGGTAGCTGGGCTGGGCTGTGGATGTTCAATGAAGTAGACAACGGTGCGTTTGACGAGATGCCTATCAGCATGACGTACCTACGGAGGCGGTATGGCACGGACGTTTGACGAGATGCTTGAACTCATAGCAGATCACATAGATGAGATAACACTGCTTGAAGTTCTAGAAATAAACTCTTACGATCTTGTCGCTAACTTTCAAGATAAGATATACAAAAACATAGATAAGTTTAACGGATTGGAGGACGAAGTAGATGACAACTAAGAGCAAACGTAACACACCTTTCGGTGACTCAATTGATTCAGCGTCACCTAAAGAATGGGACACAGTAGCAGCTAAGTTGTACCACCCATCAGACGTTGTTCCAGAACCTGTGTGTCCTGTTGAGAACCCAGCACACTACAACACAGGAGCGATAGAGGCTATCGAAGGCATCAGGGCGTCCATGTCACCTGAAGAATTTAAAGGCTATCTTAAGGGTAACATGATGAAGTATGCGTGGCGCTACGACTACAAAGGCAAGCCAGTGGAGGATCTTCGTAAGGCTAAGTGGTATCTTGAGAGACTGATTGAGGCAAACTTATGAACAAATATGAGAAGGAGCAAGCAGTCTACTACACATTCTTAATTATACTGCTGGTTTTTAACATTGCGTGGCTGACAGCGGAGTTCTTATGAAGGTAGTACAAGGTGAGTTCGGTAAAACCAAAGAGGCTATCAAGGCGTCTGATTTGTTTCAGTCGTTAGCTGACGCAGTAGATGAGATGGAAGAGGGAGGCATAGACGTTAAGACAGCTATCGTTATCTTTAGTGACAGCAAGGTAATGCAAGTTGTCAGCAACGATAGCTACCCTGACTCAGCACACATGCTGTTAACGATGGGAGCACAATCAATTATGTTAGAGACTTTAGGGTACGGAGGAGAAGAATAGATGGACGCATATCAACAGTACATACACAAGTCACGGTACGCACGTTACATACCAGAGAAGCAACGCCGTGAGACTTGGGAAGAAACAGTGGGCAGGTACGTTGACTACTGGGGTGACAAGCTACCAGAGGCTGACGCTAAGGAGGCGCGTAAGGCTATTGAGAATCTAGAGGTGATGCCTTCTATGAGGGCGTTGATGACAGCAGGTGACGCGCTAGATCGTGACAACGTAGCAGGGTTCAACTGTTCTTACATGCCCATAGATCACCCCAAAGCATTTGATGAGATGATGTATGTCCTTATGTGTGGCACAGGAGCAGGATTCTCAGTAGAGCGACAGTACATACAGAAGTTACCAGAGGTAGCAGAGGACTTCCATGAAACCGACAGTGTCATACACGTATCAGATTCAAAAATTGGCTGGGCTAAAGCTTACAGGGAACTCATCGCTATGCTCTATAGTGGTCAAGTTCCAAAGTGGGACGTTTCTGGAGTACGGCCTTCGGGTGCACCCCTCAAAACATTCGGAGGTAGAGCGTCTGGGCCAGAGCCTCTTGAAGATTTGTTCCGGTTCACCGTTGACATCTTTAGGGCCGCTGCTGGACGCAAGCTCAGTAGTGTCGAATGCCACGATGTATGCTGTAAGATTGCACAGATCGTTGTCGTGGGCGGGGTCCGAAGAAGTGCCCTTATCGGTCTCAGTAACCTTACAGACGACAGAATCAGACGAGCCAAGTCAGGACAGTGGTGGATAGATAATCCCCAACGTGGCCTTGCTAACAACTCAGCGTGTTATACAGAGAAGCCTGACTTTGAGGCGTTCCTAAACGAGTGGACAAGTTTATATGAGTCAAGGTCAGGTGAACGAGGTATGTTCTCTAGAGTCGCAAGTCAAAAGCAAGCTGCAAAGAACGAGCGACGAGATGCTACCTATGATTTTGGAACTAATCCATGTTCAGAAATTATCTTGCGGCCCTACCAGTTCTGTAATTTATCAGAAGTTGTTGTCAGGCCAGCCGATACGTTATCAGACCTCAAACGAAAGGTACGTGTCGCAACTGTCCTTGGAACTCTACAGGCTACGCTAACGAACTTCAGGTACTTACGTAAGATATGGGAGACTAACACAAAAGAGGAGGCGTTACTGGGTGTGTCATTAACAGGCATCATGGATCACCCTGTACTATCCGGGAGGGAAGACAGTGACAAACTTAAGAAGTGGCTTAAGGCGTTACGCGAGGAGGCTGTGGCTACGAACAAAGCTCATGCTGACAGACTTGGCATTAATGCTTCTACTGCTATTACTGCTGTTAAGCCCAGCGGCACTGTCAGTCAGCTTGTTGATTCTGCTTCAGGCATTCACCCGCGATTCTCACGACACTACATAAGGCGCGTTAGAGGTTCGGCAGATGATCCGTTGTGCGCTGTGTTAGAGGCTGCTGGTGTACCTGTAGAGAATGACGTTATGTCACCCAACACTAAGGTGTTTAGTTTCCCTATGGAGGCTCCTGAGTGCGCTGTGTTGGCGTCAGACATGGGCGCTATGGAACAGCTAGAGCTGTGGGAAATCTATCAGGACTACTGGTGTGAGCACAAGCCGTCAATGACCTGCTACTACAGGGACGACGAGTTCTTAGAGGTAGGACAATGGTTATATAACAAGTTCGATAAGATCAGTGGTATCAGTTTCTTACCGTACAGTGACCACACGTACCAGCAAGCACCCTATGAAGCTATCGACAAGGCTACGTATAACAAGTTATGCAAAGACTTTCCGAAAGACTTTAGTTGGGACATAGAAGAAGCCAGCGACATGACCGAAGGATCACAGCAACTGGCTTGTACTGGTAACAACTGCGAACTGTAACGTTCACTACTGGGGAGCTTCGGCTCCCCTTGCTAGTTCTTCTTGTTGCGCTGGCGTGGTTACATCAGTCGCAGCCGTGAACGCCTTAATAGTAGAAAGACTTAAAGATCCTTGTAGCGCCTCTACGTAATACTGCCCTATCTTAATAGCAGCCTCTTTAGATCCCTTTGCGAACTTAGCCATTTCGCTTGTAGGGGGATTAGCAAGCTCTGCAACAACGTCAGGATCAAGTAACACTTCTGCTGACTTGCTGTAAAACTTATCCTTTCCTTTTGTGACCGCTGACCGCGCCACGGTGTTAATAACTTTACGTTGCGGAGACAGTATCTGGTTTCTAAACGTACCCGCAAGCTCTGGAATGCTAACACCGATTGACTCCTGCACCGTGTCCATAACAGGAGAACCTGACATACTATCAAGCAGCACAGAATCTATCTTCTTTAGCTTGTCGCTTATTGATGCCAGTCTTTGTATGTTTTGTGCGTAGCCTGCGCCAAACACATCATCAACAAATTCAGAGTTTCTTTTTACAATTTCTGCCATTGAATCTGACTTTCCGTAAGACCCCATCAAAAACTCTTGCCGTATGCCTGACAACACAGAGGCTTTTTCGGTTTCGTTTAGCTTGTTTATTTCTTCTAAATAACTTTTACGCTTGGCGGGGTTAGACTGCATCTCTGCAACCGCTTTAGAAAGATTCATGTTGGATATTGTTTTAAAGAAACCCTGAGCGTTCTTTGTACTCTGCTCTTTAAAGGCTTGGTTGTGCCGCGCCTCTGTATTTCTTATAGTTCTGAGTTTACCTGACGTGTCTGCAAACTCTTCAGCCATTCCAAAACGCTGTATCAATCTTTGATTGCGCCTAATAAACGTATCAAGCTGACGCTGGTTTATGTTACCGTCTGCGCCGATCACACCAGCCTTCTCTGCTTTAAGTCTTATAGCGTGACGTACCACAGCTTCTCCACCTTTACCAACAAACCTAACGTAGTCTTCAGCCTGTTGGTAGTTCATCAGCGCGTCAGCAGCGCCCTGATCAAAACGCTTTGCAGTAAAGTCCCGCATGCCCTCCGCTCTCATAGGAAGTCCAAGCTCTTTGTAGTAAAACGCATCAGCATCAAGCAAGCTTTTAATAAACGCCGGTGCAGTTTGCGCCTTGTCTACCATCGTTTGCTGTATTATCTGTTTAGTCTGGTATAGCTTGTTAAGAGTTTGACTAGCCTGCATATCATCGCGCAAGTTACGCTTAGACAGTTTAGTTATCTCACTGTTAACAGCTTTCTTTAAAGAGATAAGATCAGAGCCAGTTACTTTAGGCATCTCAAACATCATGTTACCGTCTACGTCTTCCACCTCTGTAGGTTTCCAGTGCTTCTCAAGTTGCTGTCCTACCTTGCTTTGAGGCCCAAACACATCTTGCAAGCGTACATTGCGGAAGTTATTCCAAACATCAAACACCTGCTTATCAGTAAGCCTTACACTTTTGCCGCGCTTGTTTGAAACGTCATAAAGTTTGTCAGCCTCTTTTCTGATCATGGCTTCTTTTCTATCAAGAAGTTTGTTTGCAGTTCTGCCTACATCAATAGCATCCTTTGTACCAGTAAGTCTAGTAGTCAAACCCGATAACACCTTATCAATGTTTTCTTTCTGTCTGTCAATCCTATCTCGTGAGATTGTTTCCTGCCTATCAAACTCTTTCTTAAACACAACTTCAATTTCCTGTCTAGTCACTGGCGCAGCAGGGTCAATGCCAGCAACAGCGTCGAACCTGTCTGCAAGCTTTTCTGTCTCGCGCTGAACTAGATCATTAACTTCTTTTTGAAACACCTTGTTCTGCGCTGAAGTCTTCTTTATCCAGTTACGCGCAGGAGCGTTATCTAACATTGTCGCTAAGATACCGCCAAGCTCTAGATCAGGTATCTCTTCTTTAAGCTTGGCTAGTTCATTAATTGAGTTAGCAACCTCTTCAGGCTTTGTGGCTCTTTTAATTGCATTTAACTCAGACCTGACTTGACTTGACGCAAGAGCTTCAGGAGCGTTTGTTAACTTTTTAAATCCTTCAGAGCCTACACGAGCTGCTGTAGAGACAACCGGAGCAACGCCAGCGCCAGCAGCAAGTCCCACAGTTCCTCCAGCAACAGCGCCTGCCATTTCCTGAGCAAGCTGACCGCCGCCCAACTCTTTAACTACCTGTGGAGCAACAACACCTGCGGTTGTTCCTGCTACAGTAGACGTAGCGGCTGGGATAGCTCCTGATAGGAACTTAGTTAAGCCTGCTCTTATAGGTGTACCTGCCAGCGTAAGAGGATCAGAAAGACCTGCTATAATTTCTTGACCAAGACCAAGTTCTGCGTCCTGAGGTACTCCTGCAATCTGCCTTGCCTTTCTCTCTGAAACAACCCCTGCGTTCTCCGCTTGACCTTCCATGATTGCTTTTTCTAGAGCCGCATTTGTTTCATCGCGGCTGTATAGAAAAACATCAGGGACAAACTGAACAGCAAACCTAGACAACCCAAGCTTTGCCATATCTAAAGCAGTAATCTCGTCAGCGTCTGCCTTGTTGTCTGTAGGCGTGTCGGTAGATTTTGTAGACGTAGCCTTGCTTCTGTTTAGCCTAGCGTAAGCTTTAATCTTCGACTCAGACCAGTCAGCGGGATGTGCAAAAGTTAAAACATTGCCGTCGCCTACGTCTACTCTTGAGGTTTTTTTATCTGCCATTAGTTTAATAACTCCACGTCGTCAGAAAGGCCAAAGTACTTACGGGCAGTTTCTATAGCTTCCTGCTCTTTCTCTGTGACTGCCGCAACTGCCAAATTATCAATGCTGTCGCTTATCCTGTTTTTAGCTAGCTTCTCAAGCCCTGTCATAATCTTAGTGTACTCAAGCAAGGTGTCTTCAGATAACTTACCCGAGGCAAGCATAGTACCCCAGTCTACAATTGCTTGTTTAATGTCTTTAGACCCTCTAAACCTGTCCAGTTCTGCAACAGCACGTAGATCATTTTCTGTTGTTGACGTAACAGTTCTTTCAATCAAAGCTGCAACACCGGCTACATCATCAGTTCCTAGCTCACTAAGAACTTTAAAGCGTCCTGCTTTCTCAACAAGCTCTTCGTTAATTGCAAAGGCAGGATCAGATTTACGTACCATCTCTACAGAGTCAGCAGCATTCATAGGAAGCTTTCTAACCAGAATGTCGTCTATCTTGCCAGCAAGTGAAGCGTTACCTAAATCGGTAAGAGCGACGTTACGCGCAGCCCGGAGACCTTCAACAGTATCCAAGTCAACTTCAAGTCCAGCGTCTGCAAACAAACCCCTCAAGCCTTTTTTACTTTCTCCCTTTTTTCCGCTGACTTCAGCTTCTCCAATAGTATTCTGACTGACAATCTTTCCGGTTAGTGGATTAGTCGCTGTTTGTACTCTAGTCGGCACACCGTCAATAAGAATAGTAGATTCTGTGATGTCAAGAGCAGTAGTCTCTTTAGCTTCAGGAACGCCTGCTTTATACGCACTAGCAATCTGCTCTCGCGTACCACCAAGACCAATAACAGACTTCTGCGCCTCTCCTAAGTCAGCAAGCGGAACTCCTCTAGTAGCCGCTGCTTGTATTGCTGCCAAGCCACCCTGAAGACCTCTGCTTGTCCTTCCTTCTTGCGCCGCGGCAACCTGAGCAGCGGCAACCTTAGCAGCATCCGAGAACACCTTGGCTACAGCATCGTTACCCATGGTGGTATAACGAGCAGCCTCGGCGTTTAAAGCAGCGGGGTTATTTTTATTGGCCGCGAGGAAGTCTTGAACCTCCTTTTGGAGTCCTTCGTTCTTCTTACGAGCAAGCATACTGTCCACGGGTTTCATTAAATTCTGAGCTAAACCCGTGAAGGCACTCCCAAGAACCTGCCCCTGTTGCTGACCAGCCTGTGTTAACATGCCGCCTAAGTTTGGATAAGTAGCCATGTTTAGTCCTCCTATAGCTTACCTAAAATGAAGTCAAGCAGTGAACCACCAGCAGATCCCAAAGCACCTGTAGCACTACTAAATAGTCCTGAGTACAGATTAGCAAGCCCTGTCCTAGAGCCTAAGTCTGCCTGTAGGTTAGCTAACTGAGCCTGTAGGTCGTACTCGCCCTGCTGCCTACGAGCTACATCAGCCATGCTTGCTGCGCCTGCTCCTGCACTAGAGGCATTCATTAGTTGAGCCAAAGGTGCATAACCTTCCTGTTGGAACATACCGCCTAGTTGTGCCTGTTGCATCTGCTCTTGTTGCGCTTGACCCATGGCTCCTAATATTGCTTCATTCTTGGCTCTTTCTCTAGCCATATTTAACGAAAGCTGCTCAGGAGTTCCCCCGTATTGGTTTGTAGCTACTCCGCCTCTCCCTTGGGAAAACAAGCGTTCTTCCAAGTCCAACATAGCCTGCTGTTCTTCAGGCATCTGAGCAGCCCTCATACGATTGTAGATGTCTGCCTCTCTACCAGAGGTGTCCTGCATAGCGTTACGGTAGAAGTCTGAGGCACCCCCTAAGAGTTGGTCCTGCATTGCCTGCTGACTTTCGCCTAGGTTAAACTGAGTTCCTCCGAACTTATCAGTAGTAATGTCCCCCAAGTTTCCCGAGGTTATTGTGTAAGGCTGAAAGCTTATGTTCTGAGGTGCTGTTACCTGAGGAATACCTGAGGTATATGTACCATCTGAACTGTAAGACCCGTAGAGGTTACGTATTTCTGGAGGCAGCGCACTGTAGAACTCGCCTGATGTGCCTCCTAATATGTCTGCTAAGAAACCCATTAGTAACTCCCTCCGTCAATAAGACCTGCTGTTAGTGTTCCTGAAACTGTAAGCGTAGGCGCTGTAACCACCCCAGTAAACTGAGGACTCTCTAAGTTAGCTTTGGTTACTATAGCCGCTGCTATGTTTGTAAACTCTGTGGTAAACTCTGAGCCACGGATG